>Ga0308407_1000674_pt1 | contig 22741 bp, 20 predicted proteins | sample HotsprSampleMSe2_FD_203476 | JGI IMG/M metagenome (GOLD analysis project Ga0308407, IMG submission 203476) | Hot spring phototrophic mat microbial communities from Mushroom Spring, Yellowstone National Park, Wyoming, United States - 20060911_MSe2 ...
TCAAAGTCAGAAAGAGGAGATTGTTCAGAAAATAAGTGAATACGCCCCGAATGTACCCGTTTTTTTTACAAAAATAAATTACGGAAAACCCTATTTCTTGCAAACTAAAAAAAATGCCGAAGATGTACAAAAAGTTGTTTTACTCACGGCTATCGCTAATCCAGATTATTTCCTAAAAGCAATGCAAGAACGTTATGAGTGTGTCTTGACTTTTACATTTCCCGACCATTATTTTTTCAAAGAAAAAGACCTTACCACTATCGGCAAACACATTCCTGATGATACCTATTTGCTTTGCACCGAAAAAGATGCCACCAAACTCAAAAACATTTTGCCAAAAACACTTTTGCCAAAAACTTTGGTAATGCCCATAGAAGTTGAATTTTTAGAAGAAACTATGAAAACCGATTTTATGCTACACTTAAAGAGTTTTTTGTGAAAAGATTTTTTCAAATTGTATTTTTGCCTTTACAAATTTGTATTTTTGAAGGCTAAATAAAACGAGAAAATGGACATTACTAATTTTGAGAAAACACTTGCTTTGATTACGATGCCTTTATATGCTTTTTTTATTGGCTTAGAAATATTGATAGGACATTTTAGGGGTAAAAAATGGTATGCTTGGAAAGATGTACTCAACAACTTTTTGATGGGTGGTTTAAATGTTCTCATTGACATTGCTGCCAGAGTTATCTTTGGACTTTTTTTGTTACATTACTTTCAGAAATTCGCTTTCCTGAATTGGACAGAAAAAACTTGGTGGTATTGGGTAAGTCTGTTCATCTTACAAGATTTTTTCTACTATCTTATTCACGTATTAGAGCATAGGTGTAGATTTTTTTGGGCAGTACATAATATTCATCATTCGTCGGAGTTTTTCAATTTTACGGTTGCTTTGCGTTCTTCGGTCTTCCAACCTATCTATAAGTTCCCCTTTTATATTCCTTTGGTGCTTTTGGGCTACGAAGCTATCGATATTTTGTTGGTGTATGCTCTGGGTCAGGTGTATGGTTTCTTCGTGCATAGTTCTTGGATACAACGTTGGGGAGGAATTTTAGAACAAATAATGGTCAGTCCTTCGCATCATAGGGTACATCACGCCAAAGAGCCTGAGTACATAGACAGAAATATGGCAATGGTATTTATCATTTGGGATAAGTTATTCGGTACTTTCACCCCCGAAAATACGCAAAAACCTATCAGCTTCGGGCTTACCAAACCTATCAATTCCAACAATCCTTTCGCCATTGTATTTCACGAGTGGAAAGCTATTATCAAAGATGTAAAACAAGCAGATAATTTAGGAGATAAGTTGATGTACATTTTCGGACCGCCCGGCTGGAAACCACAAAAAAAGAAGAAAAAATTACTTTGACAGAAACAGAAAATATTACAAAATTTATTCGCCAAGTAGTTAAACAAAATTAAACGGATATTTACGTTTCTTTAAAAATTGAAGAACAGTATTTTGTCTAAGTACCAACATCTAACTACCAATGTCTAACTACTCAAAAATATGTACGTGCTAAAAATTTTTTCTTTTCTACTAATAGCTTTCCATCTACAAGCCCAAGGCAGTTTATTTATTATTGGTGGCGGAAAAAGACCTCCTGAATTACTCCAAAAAATGCTTGTAGAAGCAGGTTTAGAAAAAAATGGCTACGTAGTGATTATTCCTTTTGCCAGTGCTGAACCCGACTCGGCGGTGTTCTATGCAGAAAGACAATTTAAGGAAAGAAACTTGCAAATTTTGGGAATTATAGATAAAAATGTCTCTGAAACAAGATTAGATAGCATCAGAAATGCTCGTCTCATCTATTTCACAGGTGGCGACCAAAACAAGCTAATCGCTACGCTCCGAAATACGCCCTTGTATGAAGCTGTCTGGCAATGCTATCGGAATGGAGGAATGATAGCAGGCACCAGTGCAGGAGCGGCTATGATGAGTAAAAAAATGATTACAGGAAACGAAAAAAAATACAAAAACTACAAAGAAACCTTCCAAACCATAGAAGCCGATAATATTGAATTTGCCGAGGGAATGGGCTTTTTGCAAAAAGTTATCATAGACCAACATTTCCTTGTACGTAGCAGGCACAATCGCCTTATCAGTGCTGTTATTGAGTTTCCCGAATATCTTTGCGTAGGGATAGACGAAGCAACTGCTATTTTTGTAAAAAAAGGCATTGCCGAGGTAGTAGGAGATGCCCAAGTGTTGGTTTTTGAAAATCCTAAAAAAAGCAAAAAAGTGCTAAAAGATAAACTCGGAGCAAAAAACCTACGCCTTTCGGTGTATCTTAGTGGCGAAAAATTCAAAATTCCAAATTAAACCCATAGGCAAACGATGCAATCTGTTTTTGAACAACTCGGAGAAAATAATCACGAGCAAGTCGTATTCTGCAACGACCCCCAAACAGGACTAAAAGCCATCATTGCTATTCACAATACTATTCTTGGACCTGCCGCAGGCGGTACGCGTATGTGGATGTACAATTCCGAAGCCGAAGCACTCAAAGATGTGCTACGCCTTTCGCGAGGAATGACCCTGAAAAATGCCGTTGCAGGGCTAAATATAGGCGGAGGCAAAGCCGTAATCATCGGAGATGCCCGCAAACATAAATCGGAGGCTTTGTTTCGCTCATTTGGGCGTTTCGTAGATAGCCTTGGAGGCAAATACATCACTGCCGAAGACGTAGGCGTAAGCACACAAGATATGGAATACGTAGCAATGGAAACGCAATACGTTTCGGGAAAACCCAAAAGTATGGGAGGTGGTGGAGACCCTTCGCCCTTCACGGCTTATGGTGTGTATATTGCGATGAAAGCCGCCGCCAAGAAAGTCTATGGTTCGGAAAGCCTTAGGGGCAAAAAAATTGTCGTACAAGGTGTAGGACACGTCGGGCAATATCTGGTAGAACATTTAGTAAAAGAAAATGCCCAAGTAATGATTTCTGATATGTACGAAGATAGAATTTCTGCTATTACGCAAAAGTTTTCTTCTGTGCAAGTTTTGGATAAAGACAAAGTCTATGACGCCGAAATGGATATTTACGCCCCTTGTGCTTTGGGGGCAACTCTCAATGATGATACTTTGGAAAGATTGAAATGCCAGATAGTAGCCGGTGCCGCCAACAACCAATTAGCCGACGAGCATATCCATGCCGACAAGTGCAAAGAAAAAGGTATTCTCTACGCCCCTGATTTCCTCATCAACTCGGGCGGAATTATCAACGTGTATTGTGAGATAGCTATGCCTATCTACAATGCCGACAGAGCCTACGAACAAACCGAACGCATCTATCAATACACTTTGGACATTATTGAAACAGCCGAAAAAGAGCAAATCAACACACACCAAGCCGCCCTGCAATTAGCTTACAAAAGGATGGAAGCTATCGCCAAACTCAATGCGAATGCTTTTAACAGAAAAAAATAGTTGAAAATAGCAAAAAATATTACATAATTTTTTATTTGTGCTATTCAGCCAATTTTTTTCTGTATTTTTGAGCTAACGACAAAAACTCTTCGGCATTTTTATAGCCAATTTCTTTGCTTTGTAGTTTGCCGTTTTTGTCAAAAAAGCAAAGCGAAGGATAGCTGTATATCTCAAACTTTTCGGCAAGTTGTATGCCTTCGCCTTTTTCACAATCAACTTTGTAGGTAACAAAATTGTTGTTGAGATAGTCGCCTACGTTGGTATTGGCAAAGGTAGTTTTGGTCATTAGCTTGCAAGGACCGCACCAGGAAGTGTAGAAATCAACGAAAATAGGTTTGTTCTGCTTTTGGGCTTGTTGCAATACTTCGCTCCAAGTGCCTTCAAAAAAGCGAACCTGTGCGTAACCCCATTGCCAAAACGATACCACAAGTAACACAACAAATAACTTTTTCATAATGTTGTATGCCTAAATCTTTAATTTTTGTTTTTTCTACTGCTTTTACGAAAAAGAAAGATAAATGTTACACAAAACAAGAGGAATTTGTATAAAATTTTTTCGTTACCGAGAGACTTCTATCATCGCCAAGATCTACACCGAAGAATTCGGCTTGCAAAGCTATCTTATCAATAGCGTAAGAACCGAAAAACCTAAGTTTGGCATAGCTTTGTTTCAGCCTCTTACGCTACTGGATATGGTGGTGTATCACAAACCTGCCAAATCGGTTTTACAGCGAGTGGCAGAAATCAGATGCAGAAAGCCTTACCAAACCATTCCTTACGAAGTTAAAAAAACTTCTTTAGCCATTTTCTTGTCTGAAATACTGCTCAAAACCTTGCACGAAGAAGAGCAAAACAAAAAACTTTACGATTTTTTAGAACAATTTTTCATTCATTTAGACACAAGCGAACAGATTGATAACCTTGCCCTCCGTTTTTTACTTCATTTTTTAGAACAACAAGGTTTTTTGGGGGAGCGTGTAAAATATCTTTTTGAAGAACTCTACCAAAACAAACTTTGTCCCTCGCCCGAAAAATTACATCAGGAAATTATTCATTTGGAAAACATAAGGAGTGGCGTAGAAGTTGAATTGCCAAATTTGTTGCGTCAGCAGCTGGTCAATTATTTATTGGCTTATTTTGGTTTGCATTACGATTTTTTGGGGGAGGTGAAGTCTTTACAGATTTTACGAAGTATTTTCTGAGAATTTATGGCAAAGATGCGAAAAAAATCGGATTTACCGCAAAAAGTTTGTGTGGTATGTCAGAAGCCTTTTGCGTGGCGAAAGAAATGGGAAAAAGTATGGGACGAAGTAAAATATTGTAGCGAGCGTTGCCGAAATACTAAACATTAGACATTTCTTGTATCCTGCATCCTGTATCCTGTATCCTGCATCCTGTATCCTGTATCCTGTATCCTGTATCTTGCATCTTGTATCTAAATTCTATTCTTGCTATCAATTACGATAGTAACAGGACCGTCGTTTTGTAGCGATACCTGCATATCGGCACCAAATTCGCCTGTGGCGATAGGCTTGCCTAATTCTTGCGAAAACAAATCAATAGCTTTCTGATACAAAGGGATAGCTACTTCGGGGCGGGCGGCTTCTGTAAAAGAAGGGCGATTGCCTTTTTTGGTGCTTGCCAGCAAGGTAAATTGACTTACGAGTAAAATCTCACCGTTAATATCTTTTACCGAAAGGTTCATTTTGCCATCTTCATCGGCAAAGATTCGCATTTGTACGATTTTTTTCACGAGCCAATCTAAGTCTTCGGGGCTATCGTTGTAAGCAATGCCCAAAAGCACAAGCAAACCCTGTTGAATGGAATCGCGTAAGACTTCTGCGATTTCAACCGAAGCCTTTTTTACTCTTTGTACTACGGCTATCATTTTTAATCTTTATAGACTTGCAGGGCGTCGGCAAATTGTGAAACTTTCATCACTACGGAAAGATAATCGTTGTAAAGGTCTATAATCTCGAGCAAATCGGTAGGGGCTTTACTGGCATCTTTGTAGATTTCGTATACTTTTTTGAGTGTAGTGTTTTGTATATGAAAATCTTTGTATATTTTTTTAAGTAAATCTTCGGTAGAGTTTGCAAAATGCCCTGATTTCAGATAAAGAACAGTGTCAGCTTGCATCAAAAAGCCCGAGAGGTCTTGCAAAAGGTTTTCTACCAAAAGTTTGGGGTGTTTTAGGTTGAGAACAAAAAAACTTCGTAGATTGATGAGCCGTTTTTTTAGTTCCAATTCGCAAGACCTGCGTAAGTCTTCCATTGAGATTTGTATATTTTTGAAAACATCATCGCCTATAATCAAGAATTTTTTTACCTTCATATCGATAAATTCAATCGGAAAAACATCAGCAGAAGTTTTGACCTCTTCTTTGGTGATAATTGTAGTATCAATATTGTAAGTGTTTTTGGCTTTCGCAATAGCAGGTGAGATATTTTCTATTGCTTCTACTTTTGCACTTTTTAGCACAATGAGTATTTTAATATTGGTGCTTGGATTCTCAAAAATTTTGTGTGTAACAGAACCATAAAGATAAATGGCTACGAGATTATCTTTGGCAATAATATCAATTTGGCGTGCAAAATCTTCTATTTTTCCTGATAAATCAGAAGGAATTTGAGGAATAGTGTGTATAGGACGATTACTCATGACTAAATACTTTTGGGCATAGCTTCTTTGGTCGTAAAAATAGAAAAAAAAGCAAAAAGACCAAACATTTCTTCACATCAAAATTGTTTATCAAATAAAATATTTTTAAACTTTCATTTTCCAAGATTTTTGCTTATGTTTGTATGAAATTCTTAGAATTTTTTTTACCTCTTGTTTGGTATTTTTAATATTTTCCTTTTTTAACAAAATGATAAACAAAAAGCAATTTCTGATAGCTATTCTGCTTGCAGCGATGTTGGGAGCTGTGTTTGCTCTGATAGGTTTGCGTTGGTTGCTGAATAGAAATTATGTTGCTCCTCCTAAAATTACCTATCAATTCAAAGACACATCTATTGTTGTTCCCGAAGGACTTAATTTTATTTATTCTGCTGAAATTGCAGTGCCTGCAGTAGTGCATATAAAAACCTATTACACCAAACGCACTACCTCCCGAGATGAAGAGGTTGTGGAAGATATGTTCAGGCAATTTCACGGCAAAAGTTGGACACCGCGTAGCTCATCAGGCTCAGGAGTAATCGTGTCGGAAGATGGTTATATTGTTACTAATAATCACGTTATCGAAAACACCGATGCGATAGAAGTAACCCTTTACGACAAAAGAAGTTATGAAGCCCGCCTGATAGGCACAGATCCCAGCACCGATTTGGCTTTGCTCAAAATAGACGAGCAGCATCTGCCTTACCTCAAATATGCCGACTCCGACCGAGTGCGGGTAGGCGAGTGGGTGCTTGCCGTTGGCAATCCTTTCGAACTGAACTCCACCGTAACAGCAGGCATCATCAGTGCCAAAGCCCGAAACATCAATCTTATCCAAGATAAGGATAATTTGCAGGTAGAGGCTTTTTTGCAAACCGATGCTTCTGTAAATCCAGGAAATAGCGGTGGTGCTTTGGTTAATTTGAAAGGAGAACTCGTAGGCGTGAATACTGCTATTGCCAGCGAAACAGGAACTTTTCAGGGCTATTCCTTTGCCGTACCTTCCAATTTGGTGAAAAAAGTAACAGAAGATTTGCAAAAATACGGTGAAGTACAAAGAGCCTTGATGGGCGTAGAAATCGTAGAAGTAAATGCCGAAATCGCCAGAGATAAAAACTTACAAAGTGTAGAAGGTGTCTATATTGCAAAAGTAAATACCAATAGCGGTGCCGCAGAAGCAGGCATAGAGGCAGGCGATGTAATACTGGAAATCGATGGTAAAAGAGTAAATTCAAGGTCGGAGCTACAAGCTATTGTAGCTTCCAAAAGACCAGGTGACAAAATTGCCGTACTATTCAGACGCGAAAACACAGAAAAAAAAGTTATCATCACCCTGAAAAATCCGAAAGGTACAATTGAATTAGTGCAAAAAGCTAATAACAAATCTGTTCAAGTAATGGGTGCTGAACTTGTAAATGTTACTGACGCTGAAAAATCATTTCTGGGCATCAAGGGCGGGGCAAAAATTGTTCGTATAGGCAGAGGAAAACTCGCTGAGGTAGGCGTACAAAAAGGTTTTGTCATTACACATATCAGTCAGAGTGGAAAGAGAATCGCTATCCAGTCAGCGGCTCATGTGCTTGCCATAGCCCAACAAGCCGACAAAAACGGCGAAGGCTTGTATCTCGAGGGTATGTACGAAAACGGCGACAAAGCCTACTATCCTATTGGCTGGTAAATTTTTCTCCAATGAATATTAAATACATTTTAACTTTTTTTCATTTTTTTATTTCGCCCATTTTATTTGCTCAAATCATCAGTTTCACTCCCCAAGAAAGTGGTACAGATGCCAATTTGCGTGGTTTGTGGGTGGTAAATGAACAAATCGTGTGGGCAAGCGGCAACAAAGGCACAATTCTAAAAACCGAAAATGGTGGTCAAACTTGGACTAAAATCAACGTAAAAGGTTTTGAAGATAAAGATTTTCGCGATATTGTTGCTTTTAACGCTCAAAAAGCTATTATCATCAATGCAGGCTCGCCTGCTTATATCCTTAAAACCACTGACGGCGGCTCAAACTGGCGGGTAGTCTATCAAGATACAGCCAAAACTGCTTTTCTTGATGATGTTGGCTTCTTTGATGAACAAAACGGCTTTGTTTTCGGCGACCCCAATAGCGAAGGATATTTTACCTTACTGCAAACTACCGACGGAGGCGAAACCTGGCAAAATATTGGCAAAAAACTTCCCAAAGCCCAAAACAACGAAGCAGGCTTCGCCGCAAGTGGTACGATTATGCGTTTCAAAAATCCTTACATCTGGATTGGCACAGGTGGTGGCGAGCAATCAAGAGTTTTGTTCTCACCCGATAAAGGCAATACTTGGCAGGCTATCGGCACGCCTATTTTAGCAGGAAAAAACTCACAAGGTATTTTCTCAATGGCTTTTAAAGATAAAAAAAATGGGGTTGCCGTTGGCGGAGATTATACGCAAGCCCAAAACTCCGAAAAAACAGCTATTTATACCAAAGATGCGGGCAAAACTTGGAACTTATCCAAAACTATGCCCAAAGGCTATCGTTCTTCGGTAGCTTTTGCCACTAAAAATCAATATGTGTGTGTTGGCACAAATGGCATTGATTTTAGCAAGAATGGAGGAAAAGACTGGGTAAATTTTTCCTCAGAAGGATTTAATACTGTTCGTTTCGCAAACAATAGCAAAATTGGCTGGGTTGTAGGAAGCAAAGGAAGAATAGCTAAAATATCTATCAAATAAACAAATTAGCATTTGGCAACTATCATCTATCAAAACCAAATTTTTGACAAAAAAAAAATTCAAGACCTCAATCTCACTTCCATAAATGATATTTATTTGCGTGAAAGCCTCATATTTTGCCAAAAATGGCTAAAAGGAGAACAAACATTTGAGGTAAAAACCTCTGGCTCAACAGGTACGCCTAAAATCATTTACCCCACACGCCAAGCCATACGAGCAAGCGTAGCAATGAGCCAAAAGTTTTTTGCTTGGAAAGGCGGCGAAAAAGCCCTCGTATGCTTACATACGCAGTACATTGCAGGCAAAATGATGCTCGTGAGAGGTTTGGAACTTGGTTGGACAATGTATCTGCAAATGCCCAACCACAATCCTTTGGCTACTTTTGAGCAAAACTTAGATTTTGCCGCCTTCGTACCACTACAAATGCAAAATATTTTGGAAAATACTCCCCAAAAACTGATGTTGTTTTCGCCAAATGCAAACATCATTATCGGGGGAGCTTCGGTGAGCCATCATTTAGAAACAATGATTGCAAGTGTTGGCAATCCAAAAATTTTCCAAACCTACGGAATGACAGAAACACTTAGCCACGTTGCCATCAGACGGCTAAACGGCTCTTTGCAAAAAAATTTCTTTCCATTAGAACAAGTACAAATCCGCTTGAACGAGCAAAACTGCCTTTGTATCAGCTCGCCTACTACTTTGTTTCAAGAAATTGTTACCAACGATATTGCCGAAATATATGCTGATGGCTCGTTTAGAATTTTGGGCAGAGCCGATAACATCATCAACAGCGGTGGCGTAAAAATACAATTAGAGCAAGTAGAGCAAGAAATAGAAAAAATTTTTGAACAAATCGGACTGCAAAGAAGATTTTACTGCATAGGCACTCCCGATAGCTACTGGGGCGAGATGCTCACGCTTTGCATAGAAGGCGAAAAATTGTCCGAAAATACAGAAAATAAATTGCAAAAATCTTTTCAAAACCTTTCAAACAAATACTTTATTCCGAAAAAAATCGTTTATCTAAATCGTTTTAGCGAAACCGAAACAGGTAAAGTAAAACGAATCGCAACTTGGCAGTAATTTGACTTTTTGATTTTTTTTGCATTTATTGCATTTTGTTCTGAAAATTTTAGACCGAAATACGAATGAAACTAACATTTTGGGGGGCGGCTCGGCAAGTAACAGGAAGTATGTATCTACTTGAACTTGATGACTATAAAATCCTGATAGACTGCGGGCTGGATTTGGAAAAAGAACGCCAAAACGGAAATTATGAAGATACAGAAAAGCCCTATGCAGGCAGTCTTTTCCCTTTTGATGCTTCACTTATCAATCTCGTAATTCTTACCCACGCACATATAGACCATTCGGGCAACTTGCCCAACTTAGTTAGAGAAGGCTTTGAGGGGCAAATCATCTGTACATCAGCTACTCATACGCTCACACGCCTACTGCTACACGACTCGGCAATGCTCCACCAACGCCGCCTGAAAAAACTCTCGGGCAAAAGTAGCCAAAAAAATCTATTCATCCCCTCCGAAATCTCGTCTTGGTATTTGCCCAAACACGTAGAAGATACCGAAGAATATTTCTTCCCATTACAATTCAACAGGCGTTTTCAGATTACGAAAGGTGTTTGGGTTACGCTTATTCCAACGGGGCATCTGCTTGGTGCCGCCAATGTCTTTTTAGAAGTAGAAGAAGATAGACAAATCAAGAAAATTTTGTTTTCGGGCGATATTGGCAGAAAAAATTACCCGCTGCTACCCGACCCCCAAAAGCCTCCCCAAGCCGACTACCTCCTTTGCGAAACTACTTACGGCAGCCGCCTGCACCAAACACACGGCACAGCCGAAGACGAAGTCTGTAAGATTATTCAACAGGCTTGTGTAGATATTCCGGGCAGACTCATCATCCCTGCATTCAGCGTAGGCAGAACGCAGGCTTTGTTGTATGTACTTCACAAATTGAGCATACAAAAACGTTTGCCTCCTATCAAAATTTTTTCCGATAGCCCTTTGGCACATCAAAGTACGAAGGCTTACGAAACCTATCTTTCGCTACTCAACGAAGAAGCTAAAAATTTTTATACCGAACACAAAAGCCTTTTTGATTTTGAAAACCTGATTTATGTAGAAGACCTCAAAACCAGCAAACTCATCTCTAATCATTCAGAGCCGTGTATTATCATCTCTTCATCGGGAATGATACAAGGCGGACGCATAGAGCATCATATCAAAGCAAACATTCAAAACCCTTATGCCACTATCCTGCTTATCGGTTTTGCCGCCGAAGGCACACTCGGACACCAACTTTTGCACGGCGATAAAACCATCGAGATAGGTGAAAAAAAACTCGCTGTACTCGCTAATATACGCTCTATTGATATTTTCAGCGGACACGGAGACCAAAACGACCTTACTGAGTTTGTAGAGCATCAAGACACCGCAAAACTCAAAAAAATATTCCTTATACACGGAGAAGAATCCTCTATGCGAACATTCAAGGATGTTTTGGAAAAAAGAAACTACCCGCAAGTATGTATTCCATGCAAAGGAGATAGTTTTGTTTTGTAAAAAAGAACCTTAAATTTTGAATTTTAGCATTTTTTTAGCATTATTGTAGTTCAAAAGAGCAATATAAAATTTCACAGCCTTGAAAAATTACTATACCATACTCGAAATCCCTGAAAGTGCCTCTGCGGAAATGATTAAGAACGCCTATCGCAGTTTGGCAAAGCGTTGGCATCCTGACCTCAATCCGAACGATAAGTATGCCGAAATGATGTTTATGGATATAAAAGAGGCTTATAGTGTTCTCTCAAATGCCATTAAAAGAAATTATTACGACTATCAACTTCGCAAAGCTATTTTAGATAAAAAAGTAGAGCCTACCTCTACCACAAAAGTAGGTTCTTTCAGAAAAAAAGAACCAGAAACTACAAAAAAGACCGCTCAACAGCAAACTAAGCAAGAAAAACAAGAAAAAGTCTTTCATAACTCGGAAGCCTACAAAACTCGCTTAGACGACTTGATGAGAAAGCATAAGGAACTCATCGAGAAAGAAAAGAAAATAGCCGAAGCCAACCGAAAAAAACAAGAAAAAGAAAAAACTTTTTACGATACTTTCAGAGAAAACAGAGAAAAAGCCTTTGCCCAACAACAAAAACTTACGCAACAAAAACAACAAGAAGAAATTAAAGCAAAAGAAGAAGTAAAACAAACCGAAGAAGCTAGTATCACCAAACCTCAAAAAAATAGAATTAAAGCAATTCTCAGCATTTTGGGCTTCCGTTCGGATTAAGTGCAACAATTTTCCATAAAAATCTCCAAAAAAGCATCATTTTTGATGCTTTTTTGTTTAAATTGTGAAAGCCAAACCACCCATTATGACAAAGTTTTATCCGCTTCTTTTTTTGTTTTTTACGGTTACAATTGCTTTATCTCAAAAAAATAAAAACACGAGTTCCGCCCAAACCTACATAGAACACGGAGAAGCCGAATGGGAAGTCTCAAACTACAAAGACGCTATTACTTGGTTCAATAAGGCTATTCAACTCGACTCAACAAGAGCAGAAGCCTACTACAAAAGAGCTAAGTCCTTTGTACAAATACAACACTTTGCAGAAGCCGAAAAAGACCTCAAAACCGCCGATAGCTTAGGCTTCACCGATACCGAAATGCCTTTTTATTACGGAGTAGCCTATTTCGGACTAAAACAATACGAAAAAGCTCTCGCCTACTTAGAAAAAGCCTTAGCACAAAATTTTGAAAATGACGCTTTCTTCATCTATCTTGCCGAAACCTACAAAAATCTCAATAAACCCAAACTTGCCCTGCAATTCTACGAAAAAGCCTTAGCCAAAGCTGAAACCGACCAAAAAAATGAAATATATTTCCTGCGAGCCAATTTTTTCTACGAAAAAGAAGAATGGCACAAAGCCCACAACGACTTAGACAGCATTCTTGCTACAAATCCTCGTTTTTGGAAAGCCTACAAACTCAAAGCCGAAATCTATTTCAGGCAAGAAAATGACAAAGAGTGTATTCACTACCTCTCACAATATTTCCAACGCATACCCGATAAGAAAAAAATATCGCCCTACGATTATAGCCTAATGGCTTGGTGTTATGCCAATCTTAAAGAGTTTGCCAAAGCTACCGAAGCCATAACCAAAGCCATAGCCTTAGACAAAGACAACCCCGAGCTTTATTCTGAAAGAGCTAACTACTACATTCAGCAAAAAAATTATGCAAAAGCCCTCCAAGATGCTGAAAAAGCTATCGAGCTTGATGGTTTTGACTTGACCTATTTCCGACAAAGAGCTTTTCTCTACTACAATCTCAAACAATACGAACAAGCCCTCTCCGATTACATTTTCTTAGCCCAACAAGATGAAACCGACGCTGAAAATCATTACAGAGTAGCAGAATTGAAATTTCTGTTAGGCAAACCGTCCCAAGAATTTCAGAATGATGTACTCACAGCCTATCAGTTAGGTTATCCCAAAGAGCAAATGCACCCCGAACTTCGTCCCTATGCCGAAAGAAAATTAGGCAAAAAACGCTCACGCCGAAAACAAAAATCCTGAACCGTAGCAGTTTGCTATCTGTCGTACTGTGTTCTACGGCGTTCCACTTTTAGGTCGCGAAGAGTACTTGCATTGGCATTAAATCTGAAAAAATAAGATTGGAACTGCCCGAAAGGTTGCCAATCAAAACTCATCTGCCAGCAGTGCAAATTACGTGTAAAACTAAACTGCGAAGGTCCGAAACCTTTGTTCCTAAAATCGTAATTGCTGTTGAAGGTGAGTTTCCAGTTTTTGGTAAGACTTATATCGCCTGCAAATGTAAGGGTTTGCGTTTGGGTGTTGGTGGGCAAGCGTATGATGTTCAGGTTATAGCTGATGTTTAAATTCCAAGTTACATCAAAATCAACGTAGCGATTGACATTATTGAACGGATTTTGAACAGTATTAGTTTGCAAACCCGGTGTATTTGCCATCGGATTGAGCAAAGTATTGGGTAAGTCATCGCCTGCTCCGCTTTTAGCTCCTCTGCTGGCGGTGGTGCTTGCTGTTGTTTTGCCTTTCTTGAAAAAATCGGGATTGATTACGGTGGAAAAAGAAAGATTTGTATTACTCAATTTTCCCAAACTTCCCCTTTTCCAAGCCAAATCAAAGGTTTTTACTCTCTGTAACTGATTGTTGATGAGTGTATCTCTGTACAAATATGGGTCTAAACTGCCGTTTAAGGCAATATCAATTTTTTTGAAAAGCCTTACCCGCGTGTTGAAATTCACATTTGCCCAAGCGTGTTGCCCTAAATTGCGGTTGGCGAGCATATTGTAGGAAGTATTGAACGAGAGTTCGTCAAGCAGATTGATTTTTTCGGGCTTTGCGTTGGCTGAGTCAGATTTAGAGCGTAATTTTGCCTCTATTACATTTCGCAAACTTATCGTTACATTTCCCGAACGCCCACGGCTCGGAGCCCCTTCAAAAATAGGTAAATCCTCGTAACGTGGCAAGCTAATTACCTGATTGTTGCCGATAACTACATTTTTAAGCCCTGTTTGTACATTTTGTTGATAGAACCCGAAACGAGCCTGCGAAAAATCAGGAGTGTACGACAAACCGACATTAGGAATAACCGTGTGCCTGATTGCCTGCAAACGCCCTTTTGCCTTCGGAAAATTGTAAAATCCGTATAAATTTGTTGAAAAATTTGTAGCAAAATTATAGCGATAGCTACTGCCCCAACGCCGAATAGTATCTACGCGTACCGCCCCTCTGTACGATTGCGTGGTGGTATCAAAACGCTCTTCCCAACTATACCGAAAACGCCTTTGATGGAAAGTTTGTGTAAAATTGGTGCTAAAAGAACCATTAAAATACTTGAACAACTTGAAAGGAGCGACCAAATTACTGCTATGCGAAAGATTGATGCGTGCATTTTGCAAAAACAAATCAAAAAATTCGGGGCGGAAGCGGTACGTGCTATCGCGGCGGCGTTCGGTAGTAGGAAACGAAAAACCCGTTGCTGAAATTCGGTTGCTGATAGTATTGTTGGCATTGAGAGCATAATTGATACCTATGGTAGAAAGAAAACTTTTAGAACTTTTCACCAAAGTTTTGAAGGGAAAAATTTGATTCATCGTAAAATTAACATCGGGCAGGTTGATAGTAACTTCGTTTCGTGAAAGTTCTTGCTGATGTCTTCCTGCCAAAGAAAAAGCAAAAGGCAAGCCTTTGAAAGTTTTAGAATAGCTTATCGAGGAGTTTAGATTTCGCTGAATGAGCGAGTTGATGTCTGTAACGCTGGTTCGGTTGAAGTTGGAACTTGCAATATTGGCACTTGCCGAGAAACGTCCTGTGCCTTTGCTTTCGGGGCTATGATTCCACGAAAGACTAAACTGCCCACTTTTCGTTCTGTTGAACTCATCGAGGGGGTTGTCGTACAAACTCCGATAGCTAAAATTCAGCCCCCCCCTGAACGCATATCTTTTCTGATAGGTGATGTTTGTGCCTATTCCCCAGTTGCCGTAGGTATAAATTTCGCCTGTGAAACGAGCGTCCATATAGTCGCTAATAGCCCAATAATAGCCGCCCCCACGCAAGAAAAAGCCATTTTCGCGAGCCTCGCCGTACTCAGGAATAATAATGCCCGAAGTTTTTTCTTTGGGTTTGGGAAAAATTCCAAAGGCAAAGCCCAAAGGTGTCGGTACATCGCCCACTTCCATATAAAAGGGTCCTGAAATTACATTTTGATTTTTAGTTACTTTAATTTTCTTTGCAACAATCCGAAAATGGGGGTGAGCCAAATCGCAAGTAGTGTAATGCCCATCTCTGATACAAAGTTCGTTGTTTTCATCTTTTTTTACTCTTGTACCTGCCACGAAACCTTCACCTTGTTTGGTTACAATATTGAAAATCAAGCCTTTTTGTGTTTCTAAATTGTAATCTACCGAATCCATTGCAAACTCTTCGTTTTTTTCTTTCAGGAAGGGCTTATCGAGCATTTTTCGCTTATTGGCGGTGTCGAATTTTGGGCGAGCCTGCACGATTTGGCTATTCAAATCTAAGAAAATACGGGCGGCTTTGAGTTGTGTTTCGCCATAATCAATCTGAGCTTTTTCGTACATTACCGCTTTTTTCTTTTTTACGTGCAATTTTACCGAATCTTTGGCAGTAAATTTGACGGTAGTTCGTATATCGGAACTTTGATTGCTTTTAGGCAAAGTATCTTTGGTAGCATTAAATTTTTTGAGCGTATCGGCACTGATGCGAAGCGTATCTTGGGAAAAAATAGATTTTGCTGAAAGCAAAAGAACTAAAATTACAAAAAATCGTTTCAAATAGTTTATATTTGCAAAAGTAACTTTCACAGTTGGGCGAATTTTTCTCGGAGTAAATAAAAAGAAAATGAAAAAAAAACAAAGAAACGCAATAGCTTGGCAAAGCTACAAAAACGCAATATCCTTAGCAATTTTTGTGCTAATTTCTTTGGCATTTGTGTTTCCTGCTTCTATAAAGCCTTTTGTGCCACAATACAAAGTAAAAACCGTAGTTATCGACGCAGGACACGGTGGCTCGGACCCTGGTGCCATCAACAAAAACAAAAACCTTTACGAAAAAGATATTACCTTACCCGTTGCTTTGGAACTGGGGGCAACTATCAAAAAATATTTACCCGAAGTAAATGTAATTTACACCCGAACCACCGATACTTTCGTAGAACTTTACAAACGTGCCGAAATTGCCAACCGAAACAATGCCGATGTCTTCATCTCTTTGCATTGCAATTCGTTGGACACCAAAAAAGACAAAAGCAAAGCCGATGTAAAAGGTGCAGAAGTATACGTAATGGGAACTCACGTGAGCAAAGAAAACTTAGAAGTTGCCAAACGTGAAAACGCTGTCGTGCTTTTGGAGGAAGGTTACAAAAAAAATTACGGCGGCTTCGACCCCAACTCTCCACAAGCATACATCTGGCTTACACAATATCAGCACAATTATTTAGAAAATAGTTTAAGGCTATCGGTACTGATAGACAAGCAATTCAACGAAAGACTGCAAAGAAAAACACGTGGCGTAAAACAAGCAGGTTTCTTGGTACTTAGGCAAGTGGCTTGCACGAGTATCTTGATAGAATTGGGCTACATTACCAACGATGAGGAAGCCGATTATATGAAAGATAGTTGGAATCAGACCTTGATGGCCTCGGCTATTTTCCGTGCTTTCAGAGACTACAAAAATGAAGTTGAAAAATAAAAAGTAATGAAGGCGATTGAGCAAAGCCGAAATCACCCTGAAAAAATCATACAACAGCAGTCTGAAAATAATTTTTTAGCCACGTTTGGTGAGCAGGAAGCACAAAAGAATTACGTAAATCCTGAATTGTAGCAATATTTTTGTTAAAAATCTGTGTTTTTGGCGTAATTTTGCCTTCGGAAATAGCCTGCTTTATCTCTCTGAAATTTACAAATTTTATTTCATTTGTTTCTGAAAGGTAAGCCACTTGCGAGTGGTCTAAAAGCGAAACATTCCATTTTTGCTCTATTTGCTTGATGCAATGCACTTGTTTATCAATAGAACAACCCGAAGCAACGTTAAAACTCTCATCAAGAGCAATGACAATGAAAAAATCGTAAAGAATTTTTAAAGAGGCTTTTAAGGTTTGTTCGTGAGCTGTCCAATTTTCTAAAAAATCGGATAAAAATTTAGTGATTTCGGTTTGTTCTGTTTCGGTGAAGCCTCTATCAGATTGATAAACCCACACGCGAGCTTCGGCAGGAAGTGTATCAAAAGCTACGAACATAAGTAAAAAGCGTTTTTCGTAAAAAACAACAAAAACGAGGTTTTAGTTTATCTGCGATTTTACTTTTTCAAAGACAAAAAATGTATTTTTGCGACAAATATAGAGCCAAAAATCTACAAAAAATACAAAAAATTGATTGCAAACAGCTTATTACAAGAAAAATTTGCTTCCATTGTGCCATTTCGCCTTGACGAAACCGACACAATAGCATTAGATTTATCGGTAAATAACACAGCATTAGACCAAATAAATCTTTGGGACACCCAAACCTTTGACTATTGGTTGAAAAATTTTCTTCAAAAAAACAACAAAAAAGCCGCTATCGGTGGATATTTAGAAAACAGAAGAATTTATCAGCGTAGCAAACATTTTGAGGGGCGAAGTATTCATTTGGGCGTTGATATTTGGGCAGAAGCAGGCACACCTGTTTTCGCACCTACCGACGCCAAAGTGCATAGCTTTCAGAACAACACAGCTTGGGGCGACTACGGACCTACTATCATTTTGGAGCATTGCGTAGCAGGTAGTATTTTTTATACACTCTACGGACATCTAAGCCTACATTCTTTGAAAGGGCTGTATGAAGGAAAAGAACTTACAAAAGGCAGTCAGTTTGCTGAATTTGGCAATTTTCCCGAAAATGGCGACTGGTCGCCACACTTGCATTTTCAGGTTATTACTGATTTGCTCGGGAAAAAAGGCGATTTTTATGGAGTTTGTTCGCCACAAGAGCAAGAAAAATTTGCTCAAATTTGCCCAAACCCAAATTTAATTTTGAAAAGTCCTTTACTTGCTATAGGCTAAAAAAAGTCAAAAAAAATCTTGGAAAGTTAATAAATTTTTCTTAACTTTGGCTTAATCATAGCTGGTTGAAGGATAAAAGACCTACTGCACTTTGCGGTAGGTCTTTTTTTGTAGCTACAATTCTCCAAAAAAGAAATTTCCTGCTGTATTTTTATCTTCGCTAAAATGGAAATCGTAGAAATGCTGATAGATTTCTTCTCGCGACAAGACACCATCGCCATTGAGGTCTAACTTTCTGAACACTCTCAGAGCTTCTTCTTTGGGGTTGCGGAAACCTTCGTAGAGGTGAGTAAATTCGGAGGGTTGTAGCAGGTCGTCTTTGTTGGTATCAATAGCAGGAAAAATATGGTCAATGAAAGGTTTTACAAATTCGTTATAGTTGGCTTCGCTACTTAGACTGCGTTCGTATGCTTTATGAAATTCCTCCCAAGTTACTTGGGGGTCTTCATCGGTATCTATTCCGAGTACCAATCTACGCCAGTATTTTTTCAAAGCTCCTCTGAATTTCCTGTCATCTTCATCGCCAATTTTCCAAGAGAATATTTGGCTAAACTGCTCGGCAATGTTGTCCATATCGTTGGGTTCAATTACCCCATTGCCATCGGCATCAAAAAAAGCAAATAGTTTTTGGAGTTTCTGCATTTGAAATTCTGAAAGCATATAAAAAAGAATTTAGTGTGAAAGTTTTTTTCAAAAATAAAATAAATCTCAAAAAATGCAGAAACTTAGGAAAAAAAATGTAGAGAGAATGGAAAAAATCGTAAGTTTGCGAGCATATCTAAAATCATAAAAATAATGAGCCTAACTATCATCGGAACAGTGGCTTTTGATGCCATCGAAACTCCTTTTGGCAAAACAGATAAAATTATCGGTGGGGCGGCAACTTATGCCTCGCTCTCGGCTTCGTATCTTACCAAAAATGTAAATTTGGTAGGCGTAGTAGGCGAAGATTTCCCGAAAGAAAGCATAGAAATGTTCAGAAAGCACGGTATCAATACCGAAGGTTTGCAGATAAAGAAAGGGCAAAAATCTTTCTTTTGGGCAGGCAGATACCACAACGATATGAACACCCGCGACACACTCGCTACCGAACTAAACGTACTTGCTGATTTTGACCCCATTATCCCTGAAAGCTACCAAAATACCGAATTCCTACTGCTCGGCAACCTGACACCCACTATCCAAAGAACCGTCGTTGAACGCCTCCGCAAACGCCCCAAACTTATCGTAATGGATACGATGAACTTCTGGATGGATACAGCTTGGGACGAGCTGATGAAAACACTCAAACTCGTTGATGTGCTTTCTATCAATGACGAAGAAGCCCGCCAACTTTCCAAAGAATACTCGCTTGCAAAAGCCGCCCGAAAAATCTTACAAATGGGTCCTAAGGTACTTATCATCAAAAAAGGAGAACATGGTGCTTTGCTCTTTAATCATACGCAAGTATTTTTTGCACCAGCTTTGCCTCTGGAAGAAGTCTTTGACCCTACGGGAGCAGGTGATACTTTTGCAGGAGGTTTTATCGGCTATCTTGCCAAAACCAATGATATTTCTTTTGAGAATATGAAAAATGGCATTATTTACGGCTCGGCTATGGCTTCGCTGTGTGTAGAAAAATTCGGTACAGAACGTCTCCAAAACCTTAAAACCCACGAAATTGAAGATAGAATTAGAGAATTTATTGATTTGGTTCAATTTGAGATAGCACTGAGCTAATTATTTTTAATTAATTGGAGGAAATGAAAAATATCTTATTGCTTGGGGCGGGGCGTTCTGCCTCTTCGCTTATCCGTTACCTTGCCGAAAATGCTACCCAAAACGAGTGGAATGTAAGCATTGCTGATGCTCAACAAGAACTGGTACTATCCAAAATAAAGCCTTATCCACAGCTCAAAGGTTTGGTTTTGGATATCAACAATTCGGAAAATACTCAAAAACTTATTGCAGAGCAAGATATTGTTATTTCTCTACTTCCGCCTGCTCTACACATACGAGTTGCTCACTGGTGCTTAGAGTTAGGTAAAAATTTACTCACGGCTTCTTACGTTTCGCCTGAGATGCAAGCCATGCACCAAGCAGTAAAGGAAAAAGGGTTGCTGTTTTTGAACGAAATTGGGCTTGACCCTGGCATAGACCACCTCTCGGCAATGAAAATAATTGACCGTATCCGTTTGCAAGGAGGTAAAATCCTTAGTTTTAAGTCATTTACAGGTGGCTTAATTGCTCCCGAATCGGATAACAATCCTTGGAATTACAAATTCACTTGGAATCCACAGAACGTAGTATTAGCAGGGCAAGGCGTTGCCAAATACTTAGAAGAAGGACAAATCAAATATATTCCATACCAACAACTTTTCAGACGTACCGAAACAACTGAAATTGCAGGTTTAGGTACGCTTGAAGCCTATGCTAATCGCGATTCGCTTAGCTATCAGCAGGTTTATGGCTTAGAAAATATCCGAACGCTCTTGCGTGGTACGCTTCGAAAGCAAGGTTACTGCTCGGCTTGGGATTGTTTCGTACAACTCGGTATGACCGATAACAGCACCTTGCTACCTACCGAAAATCTTACGCACCGAAAGTTTCTCACTACCTTTCTGCCTACCAAAAAATCAACTATTCAAGAAATTTTCATAGAAACACTTGCTATTAAGCCCGAAATGCAAGCCGATATACTCCATAAATTTGAGTTTTTAGAACTTTTTGAGGAAAAACCTATTCACCTGCCACAAGCCGAAGCTACTCCTGCCCAAATCCTGCAACACATTTTAGAGCAAAAATGGGTACTTGCCCCCGAAGACAAAGATATGATTGTAATGCAGCACATCGTTGATTATGAATTAGATAGCCAAGAAAAACGTATTACTTCGGAGTTGGTTGTAATTGGCGAAGACAATTTGCATACGGCAATGGCAAAAACCGTTGGCTTGCCTTTGGCAATAGCCTGCAAGTTGGTACTTGAAGGTAAAATACAAGCCAAAGGGGTAGTTGTACCTGTTTCGCAAGAATTTTATGAGCCTATTTTAGCTGAGTTGGAGAGTTTGGGAATAGTGTTTAAGGAGCATTGAAAAAACTCCCTTTTCTATACGTTGAGCGTAGCCGAAACGTACAAAAAACACAAAATCATCTATTTTTGAGTATAGTTTCAATCTGTGTTTATCTGTTTCATCTGTCTAATCTGTTTTCCAAAAATTAGAATACAGAAGACACTGATGAAACAGATTTATCAAAGATTTTAGCACAATCTTTCTTGATGTTATTGCGATAAAAATCTACTTGAATGAAGGAAGAACTAATTATTACAAAAGCTATTTGAGCAAATTGCGTGAAATAACCAATTTCTGAATTTCGGTAGTTCCTTCGCCGATGGTACAAAGTTTGGAGTCTCTGTAAAACTTCTCTACGGGGAAATCTTTGGTGTAACCATAACCGCCAAAAATTTGTACGGCTTCGTTGGCAACTTTTACACAAAGTTCAGAGGCATACATTTTTGCCATCGCAGAGGCTTGTGTTACAGGCTGATTTTGGTCTTTGAGTTCAGCGGCTTTGTAGGTAAGCAGTTTAGCGGCTTCAATTTCGGTTGCCATTTCAGCTAATTTGAAAGCAATTGCCTGAAATTTAGCGATAGGTTGCCCGAATTGCTCACGTTCTTTGGCGTATTGCAAAGCCGCTTCGTAAGCTCCTATGGCAATGCCCAAAGAAAGTGCCGCAATAGAAATACGCCCTCCGTCTAAGATTTTCATTGCTTGCTTGAAACCATCACCTACCTCGCCAAGTACCTGACTTTTATGCACTCTTACGTTGTCAAACACCAATTCGGTGGTTTCGGAGGCACGCATACCGAGTTTGTTTTCTTTCTTTCCTGCCGAAAAACCGGGCGTACCTTTTTCTATAATAAAAGCCGTAGAATTGTTGGAGGTGCGAGGTTCGCCTGTGCGTGTCATCACAACGGCTACGTTGCCTGTTTTACCGTGTGTAATGAAGTTTTTTGAGCCATTGATAATGTAATAATCGCCATCTTGTACGGCAGTGGTACGCATATTGCTGGCGTCTGAGCCTGTGTTAGGTTCGGTAAGCCCCCAAGCACCTATCCATTCGCCTGTGGCTAACTTAGGTAGATATTTTTGTTTTTGCTCTTCGTTTCCAAACATCAAGATATGATTGGTACAAAGCGAATTATGAGCCGCCATTGAAAGCCCAATAGAAGGATCCACTTTGGCAAGTTCTACGATTGCCGTAACGTACTCGGCATAACCTAAACCTGCTCCGCCGTATTGCTCGGGAACAAGTACGCCCATAAGTC
>Ga0308407_1000701_pt1 | contig 22026 bp, 19 predicted proteins | sample HotsprSampleMSe2_FD_203476 | JGI IMG/M metagenome (GOLD analysis project Ga0308407, IMG submission 203476) | Hot spring phototrophic mat microbial communities from Mushroom Spring, Yellowstone National Park, Wyoming, United States - 20060911_MSe2 ...
CTCTATAAAATCTTGCGGTAAATTTTTGTAGTTATCTAAAAAAGTAGTATGAATATGTAATATATCTTTTTCGTCAATTGTTTCGTAAATATACTCTTTACCATCAAATTGTATTTTATCTATTTTTTTTTTATATCTACCACTAAAAAAGTACTTATAAATACTGTCTTTTTTGCTTGTAGGATTATATACTAAATAAGTAGTATTCGGAATTCTATTGTGCCGCAAAGACTTTTGTATTACTAAAATATCGTTTATATCTTTAACCGCACTTGCTTCCTCTACTATTAGAGTAGAAGCATTATCAATAGACTTTAAAGATTGAGACCTATTTGCGTTAAATATACCCCCAAACAATACCTTACTATTTTTATATAATATTGTTTTGTTTCTGTCTATACTTCTAAATTCTAACGGATAATTTAAATCATAAGCTAAAGTTTTAATATCTTTATAACTATTAAATACTGCTCTTTCAAAATATCTTGTATATATAATTACTTCTTTAAGCCCTAATAAAGACCTTAACAATAAAGCATTATTTAAAGCCGTAGTTTTACCGCTTCCTCTACCCCCACTTACTAATACATACCTATACTTATTTTTTAATAATAAGCTCTCAAATAATTTCTTATATTTATAACTAAACCTTAATTTAAGTACTTTTTTGTTCATTCATAAGTTTAATCGCCGCTTTTTCTGTTTCTTTAAAAGCAAAAATACTTATGTTATCGTCAATTTTAGTGCCTAATATTCTCTCTAAACTTATTTTATACTCGTAAAATGATATATTATTTCTTTTATTGCTTTTATAAATCTTGTCTAAATAAATTTCTGTTAATACGTCATTGTCTATATTTGTCAACATTTCTTTTAATAAAACTAACTCTCTTTTTATAGCTTTTTTATCATCATCAGAAGCTATATATTCAAAAATTTCGTCTATATTCTTTTTAAAATATTCGTATTTCTCTAATTCGTTTTCATAGTATACACCAAATAAAAACCTTGAAGGTAATAATAAATAATCTTTAATCATATATTTTCAAATATAGACTTATATTTAGTTAGCAAAAAAGGTTTGTCTCTTGCTTTTAAAAATAGTTTATCTTTTTCTTTTTCTACGTAAAGACTTTTTACAAAATCCCCCTTAAAAATTAAATGAAATTTTTGGATATCTAACCCTCTTTGCTTTCTTATTTTTGCATATTTGGGAGAATATTCACCCTCGTAATAATCTTTTTTATAGGGATTGTTTACGCCTCTTTCTAATTTTCTAACTGTTGCCCTAACAACCCTATGACTACTATCAGAACTAATAATATTATAGATTCCATCTTTGACAAAATTAAATATTTTCTTTAAAAATCCAAACATTATATTACTTGAACTAATCTTGTGTCAATACTTTCAACTTCTGAAAATATCAAACTGCTTAGATAGTTTTTATAGCCTATTATTGCAACTAATTTATAAGTATTCCCTATGGTTAGCCCACCAAAAGCCGCTTGGTTAAAGTGTATAAAATCATTAACTTGCGTTACTGTACAGTTATTTATAATTTGGTTTGGTACGCCAACCCCTTCTAACCATACTATAACGTTAGTAAGTGTAGCAAAATCTCTATCAACCCTTACGAATTTAGTAGCCAAAGTATTTGCATTAAATTTTAAAGGTACTTGTAACCTATTGTTGGCTGTATCTATAACTACATTTGCAGAAGGATTATTAACCGCCGCTACATAAGTGTATATTTTGGGCTCAATAGGAGTATTAAATAAACTTGAATAAGTACTATACGGAACAATAACTAAATTACTTTCGTCAAATACATCTAATACGAAGCTAAATTTTAAAGTTTCTACATCAGAATAGTTTGCAAAAGTATAATAAGAAGTAAAGGAATTGCGAATAGTAGGGATACCCTTAATAAAGAAAGTATTTGCGGCATTACCTTCGGTTTGATACGCCAAAATATCTTTATTATCATTTAAAAAAATGACTGAAAATTTTCGGCAAAATAGCTCTTTAAAAGCCTTCAACTGACCGAATGAAGGTAAAGCTAACTCACCGTTAAAAGTATATCGCCCCCTACGTATACGGTACTTGTTTCCGCTATCATATTCCTTAAATACGTCTTCCTCTCTTTCTACGGTAAAATTATCTATCGCATCAGTTATTGCCCCTATAAACCCTTCGGCTACACCCCCTAAATTCATTAACCTAAATATTTGGGTAACACCTACGCCTACTTGCTTCGTATAATCTACGGTATTTATACTTAAACCGTAATTTATTTCGCTTTCATCAATGAAAGCAACGTACTTAATTATACCGAACGTTTCTAAACAATTCGGCTTGCCCAACGTTTTAAATCTTTCATTTAAACAGCAACTCATATCTATATAATTTTAATTATTTGCACTTATAAATATTATTATAAATTGAATAAAGACCGTTATAATCCGCAAAATCCTTCCATTCGCATTCGCAAAAAGAAGGATATAAATTTTTATTGTCTACTATATACTTTCTAATATTGCAACCTATTAAAACACTTTCATTATGTAATGACCGCTCTAATAGCATTTTGTCATTTGGATTAGTTTCATTAGTGCCACCGATATTGCCTACGTAAAAATAGGTAGTTAAATAAGCCTTAACGAACGTCCTACGTTTTACAAATTCTTTAATATCGTTATGTATAGTTATATAGTGCGGCAGTGTAGACACTTGTAGAGAAGGTAAGGGAGTAAGCTGACTAATATAATCTTTTGCCAACGTTACCCCCAAAAGGTTATATATAAAGGTTTCTGTAAAGTTAATTACGTTTTCTATAAATCTTTTAGCTTCATTACCTTGAAACTCGTAATTAAAGGGATAAGAAGCAAAATCGGTAGCATCTAATATAAAAACCATATTTATATAATATTATACACCGTAATTTGCTATTGCATTTGCAATATTACCATAAATTGCGGCATTACTATTTTCATTATGTAAAGCTAAAAGCCCTCGCATAGTTACATACATACGATAAATACCATCTTGCGGACGGTTTGGAGACTGAATTATATTCACCTCACCGCTATCATATAAATAATACTCTAATACATCAGTAGCCAAAACCATATAATTACCCAACGGTACTGCATTACTTTGGAAAATCCCCATAGAATTTAAATCGCTTGTAGTTAAAATAGAATAATTTGCAACTGTTTTAGAAGTTTTTAATCTTGTAAAATCTATGGGATTAAGTACCATAATTACGTTAGCACCGCTTATTATACCGTTAGAACTTTGAACCATATCACCGCTATGGATAGTTAGCAAATCAAATATAGTGCATTCAGTAATTTGGTTAGCTAACTGCGTCCAACTCGCTGTTGTTGTTGCATTTGTACCGTTTGTATTGACAGTATTCCAAACATCATTTGCTAACGTCCTATGAACTTGACCTACTAAAATAGTGCTTAATTTATCTAACGCCGCTTGCTCACCCATTGAAAGCATAATATCCTCGCAGTAATCTGTCCAACTTGTCACCCTTCTAAGTGTGCTCGTATATCTTTGCCAACTTATATCGGTTTCCGTAGAAGTATAGCAGTTAGTACCGATATTATTTGGGAACGTCATCGTATTTAAAATAGTGTAACCTATATCTATTCTATCTACGTTTATTAAATTAAGCCTATAAATTAAATCATCAGCATAGCCTCTTGTATTTTGTAACCCCCTATATTCTGTATAGTTAGCATTACCCCCTAATGTGATATTTTTCTTTTTAATTAACTCTTTTGTATTAAACCGCTTTAACCCCTTCTCTTTTAATATGTTATTGTCTTTAATAAATTTAATTGCACTTAAACTCTGAATATTTTCAGCATCGCTATTACTTTGCCCTTCAATTTGCAAACTATTAACTGCATTTTGTAAATTCGCTACGCTGTCTTGTAAAGCAGTTACAGTTTCTTGTAACGGCTGTAACGCTTCCATAAGTAACTGTACCTCTTGTTCAGTAGCTTTTTGAACAAACTGCTCATTAGCTCTCTTTTCTAAATTATTTTGGTTTTTATTAAACCCACTTTTTAAATTGTTATTAAAGTTTTTCATATCTTTATTTTTATCCATATTATTATTATTTTTATTATACAAACCCTTCAAAGTTACGACCTCAGTTTTTGGCTGTGCCGCAAATGAAGTTATTGTACTAACTTCTAATAATTGTGCTTTCTTAATCAAAAAAGACCCATCGCTTTGCTTTACGCCGTCTTTAATGATTATAGTTACGCTATGTTCGTTTACTATCCCTTCTTTATATAATTGATAAACCCTACGCCCTTCATCGGTATTTGATAGCCTTGAAGTTACTAATAAACCTACATCATCGTCTTTAATTTCTACTATTTTACCTATCGGTATATCAAAATTATGATTAAGAAAGTGTTTTACTTTGTATTCATTTTCATCTATATAAATAGAACCCCTCTCAAAAATATCACCTTGTAAATCTTTTAGCCCCCATTTAACGGCATAAAAGGTTACGTAATGAAATTCCTCGCCGTCATATTGTTTATTTTGTAAATCTTTTAACTCAAAAGACTTTAATATTAACTTTTTCATATTATTATATCTTTAATTTCAGTTTTGTCCATTATATCTGTTTCTAAAATCTTATCAATATTTTTTATTAAATCGCTACCAAATTCACTAAATAGCTCTTTATTTTTGAAATATATGTAGCCATCTTTGTAGTAAGTGTCTATTATACTGCGTAAAGAATTATTCAACTCAAAGCATATCAATTCAGCATAATAATTTACACAATCATAATAAAACCGCTTGTAAGCCTCTCTAATATTATTATATGAACTTTGTTCGTTATCGTTCAAAATTAAAGAAGGTATATTAAACGCATTGCAAACGTCCTCTCTGTTTATGTCTCTAATCGCTTTTAAACCGCTTTCATCAAAATTTATACCTATTTTTAAATAATCTAAATTAAAAGGTACGGCTCTATGTTTAAAAGAATTTAAAAAGCCGCTTAAATCAAAAGTTATATTATTATTAAATTGCTCTATTTCTGCCCCTAATAAATTTATATCGCTTACATCTTTTAAAATAAAAAGCCCATTTATTGTATTGTTATTTATAAAATTATTAAAAAATATTTCTGTTTTTATTAGCCTATCTATTAAAGGTTTCCCTAATCTATTTTCTAAATTTAGAAACGGCTCACTGCCATCAGTGCAATAATTATTTTTTAAAGATAAAGTAAAGATAAAACCCCCATTATTGCCAAAACTTACTCTCTTATTATTAAAACTAACTTTACTCGTAACATAACCATTTATAAGTAATTTAGTTACTATATCTTTTAAACCTACGCTATCTAATAAAATTTCTTTCCTCTCACTTCCGTCTGCTTTATATATGTAAAAATAATTATTGACTGTTGTGCTTGAAATCTTTTCTATTGCACTTCTTACTAAAGGTATATCTGAAACATTTATAGAATAAGAAGGATTATAGCCATCTATATTTAAAATAGCATTTATCTTTTTAACCCTTCTATTTCTAAATATATCAAATATACCCATTATTTACTTTTTTCTTTCTTTACTTTTATTTCAGAAGCATTATAAAATTTTTCTAAAAGAATAGCAAAGGTATGTAATAACAAATTTTCAGAATTTACGCAAATATCATACACTTGCTTTATTTCTTTTTCGCTTTTTTCTGATAATTCAAAAACACCCTTAGCCCCTCTTAACGCATTTACAAACGCCAAAATTAAACGACTTTTATTCATATTTTTTATTTATTCTATATATACGTATATACAAATAAAAAGGTTTCACTAATTTTATATTTTTTTATATAAAGGGATATTCTACTTTTATATTTAGTATTATATATACTTTATAAAATATAAAGGTAGAAAAAATAAACTAAAATAACTAATATAGTTTAGAGTTTCTACTTTTATAATTTATATAGGTATATATAATATATTATAAAGGTAGAAATTTTTATTATTATACTTTATTTATAGTATTTTCTTTATTGTCCTCTCTGCCTCTTAATATATTTAAAAGCTCTATCATATCAATATTATTTAACTCTCTGTTTTTTGTAGACCTATTTATTAGTTTATTCAAATAATTTTCATCATATTTCTGTTTTCGCTTTCTTTTTTTCATATCATTTAAAGTATTCTAATTCTAATTTTGCTACTATAAAATTATTATTTAAGTTTTTATTCCCTACTATTTTAGTGTTGTAAACTATATCGTATTTTAGTATTCTAACTGCATATTTACGCAATACATCTAAGACATTTTTTACTATATTGTTTACTCTTTTTTGATAGAATAGCCCCCTATATTTATCTATATCGTTGGTAGGTACTATATTCATTTCAAACGCTAAATATAAGTTTGCTAATTGAGAAAAATTAGCCGTCCTAATAATACTATATTTTTCTATATGTATATAAATAAAATCAAAAACCCTATTTTTATTATATAAAGCCGTAGTATTATCCCTCTCACTTATTAACTGCGAAGGTACTTCATCTTGAACAGTATCTACTAAAATAATATCACTTAATAAATACTCTATATTTACTATACCGCTATTGTAGTTTAATAAACTAAACGTATTATTATTTGCGTTATTTATTTCTGTTATATAAGTAGTATTATTATTTAGTGTAACTTTTACTAATCTTTTCGGCAAAAGTATATTAGAACTTTCGCAATTATAAGTAAAAATATTTGCGGCTGTTTCGCTAAAATCAATATTAAAACTTTTTGGCAATTTGCTTACGAATTCTCTTACATCTAATTTCATATTTTTATTTTAATTTTATCAAGTATAAAATCTACAAATATTTCCGCAAAATTTTCTTTTTTCAGAACGTCCGCCGCTAACTTTGTATTAAATTGATATTGTTTAACGCTTTTGTAACCGTTATCCGTCTTTACTTTTATTACTTTTTGCTCAAAAAATAAGTATTTAAAAAATTGATAATTTTTACACTTATTGAGACTATTAGAAACGTTAAGTATAATATCCTCTCTTTCTAATATCCTATCTTTTTTCTTATATAATTTTAGTACTAATTTAGTATTGTTTTTAGTGCATATATTAGTATTTACCCAAATTAAATCTCTAAATATGTTATCTATTACGCTACTAATTTCATCTATTGCGTCTCTATCCCCATAACTTGCTTTTATTAAATTTTTAAAATCTTTGATAGGGATAAAGTTTTTTAAAGATACTCTTTTTTTTCTAAAAAAGTTAATTATTTTTTTTTTAGTTTCTTCATCAATTTGTATTTTTTTAGTACTTTCTATTAACTCAAACAAATCTTTTACGCAAACTTTATCACTCTTATCACCCGTAAGCAAACTATAATCATTTATTGCGGTTTCTAAATCTTTTAACTCGTCCAAATCATCAATTACGTTAAGTAATTTTCTTTTTTCTACATCTATATCCTCTATTCTTACTCTTTTTGCATTATATAATAATCTATAATTTTTTAGAGACAAATTAAAGGAGTTTTCGGTAAGTGTGCTATTTATACTAAAAACATTCGGTAAAATTTCTGTGCCTACTTTTGTAAAGATATTGTAGACTTTATCGCAACCGAATAAACTATACATTTGGCTAATATTAGCCACTTTTTTAAGCTCGTTATAATCGGCTATTCCCTTCGGCAAATTATATTCTTTTAAATCGTTTTCGCTTTCTGTCCCTAATACAAAAATATTACGTCTTACTGCATTTCTTACCCTTCCTACTAACTGCTCTAATAAAGTTTCATTTATTGTATTATCCGCAATAATTACAGAAACGTTACAAGGTTTTTGTGCATAGAAGGAAACGCCACTAATTAAAGCACTTGTACATAGAATTACTACACCATTATCTAAATCTTTAAAGTATATACGCTCGTCACTTGTGTATAATCTAAATCTAAATTTATCGGTATAAGTTTTATGAATACGCTCTAATAAAGTTTTATTATTCATAAATAGGAAGGTTATTCCGTCCCTATTCATTTCAGAAACCTTATTTAAAGTTTTTATTAAATTTTCTACTGTTCTTTTTTCATCAATATAATAGTAGTGAGTTTCAACTTCGCCCCCAACTTTTTTAAAGCTCACTATCGGCAATTTATAAGCTAAAATACTTGCCATTTTTCTGTTTATTGTTGCACTGCTTAAAATTACTCTTTTGTTTTTTAAATTTATGTATTTATCTATTTCTGACCAAAATCTTTCAGTATAGTAATCGCTGTCAAATTCGTCCACTATAACAGTATCAAAAGCATTTCTTATATTATCCATAGAACTATGGATAAATTTGCTTGCAGTGCATACAAATACATTTTTATAGAAAACTTCGTACATTTTGTTTGGCTGAAAATAAGCATCTTCTAAGCCTTCATTATTCCAATAAACTACGCAAATATCGCTATGGTTTTTCTTAATATCCATCGCAATAGAGACCGTAGGAACTACGAAAATTGTTCTCTTACCTTCTTGTTTAGCAAAATATTTAATTAAAGCTGTTGTTTTGCCCAACCCCATTTGCCCCTTCAAAACAAAATTACCGTCATACTTTTTTAATATTTGCTCTATATGTTCCTCTTTAAAATACCCATCTAATAAATATTTGTCCTCATATACTTCTAAATATTTTAACCCTACTAATTTTTCTACTGTATATTTGTTTTCTGTTGCTTTATATTTTGGTAAGAAATTTTTTATAGCCGCTATTAGCTCTCTTTTTCTTTCTATTTCTTTCCTTGTATGTCCCAAATCCATTTCTTTAACTATATTGACCGCTTCCTTCCCATATTTATAAACTAATTGTCTTGCTAAATGAAGCCTACCCTCGTTAGTAGTAATTAAATCAAAATTTACGTTAGTATTGTATTCATACTCTTTAAGCTCTACATCTTTTACTACTATATCTTTTAACTGTATAGAACTTGAATACTCTTTGCTTATTGTATCATATAAAATATTTAAATTTAATTCATTTGACTGCTTAATAACTCTTGAATACAAACAAGTTACTAATCTATAACTCAATTCATCTTTAAAAAATATACTATCAACTGCGTAAGTTATTAAAGATAACAAACGGTTAATATTTTCGCCGTCCTCTTTTTCAGAAGCTATTTCTACAAAATCATTTATTAACTGATTAAATAAATATCTTTTATATTGATTAAGTACCTCATAAGAAGGATACCCATTCGCTTTAATATACTCTCTTAAATCTATATTGTACCATATATGAACACCTAAACCGCTTTTACTAATAACTGCAAAATGAACCTTCTTGTCTCTTTCTATTGCTATTCTTAAATACTCTATACATAAAGGAGTTAAATACTTAATATTTGGTTTAGTTTTGTCATCAAAATATTTCTCTACATTCTTAAAATCTAAATCTATAACAGTAGTATAAATAGGATTAACGCCGCTTTTATCATAAAGCAAATCGTATCTTATAAAGTTTATAGTATTATTATTTACCCCATATTCTTTATATAAAGAAGCAATATCATCAGCATAATGAATTTTTGAATTTCCGTACGGAAATTTTCCGTCAGTTATTACAAAAGGAATTTGAACTAAACTGATATTATTCATATGGCTATAAATTTACTACAAATTTAAAAAGTATACGAATACAACGCAAGTTTTGTTCAAAAATTTTTTATTTTTTTTATAAAAAAGTTATCCACATCAGTTATTTGTTAATTATCAATAAATTATAAACATAGTGCAAACTTATTAAAATAAAAAAGGATACGAATTTATCGTACCCTTCTAATTCATACGGAAAGCAAAAATTTTATATTTTTAAATCGTATTACTATACCCAAATCTTTGTGTTTCCCCCTTATATTTTGTTAGTTTTCTTTCTAATTTGTTTTCATCGTTAAAATCTTTTGCTTGATATTCTACTTTTAGACCGTCTTTATCTTTTTTAATATCAAAAATTTGTTTTCGCTTATATATAACTGCTTCTGCGTTATCGGTATCATCTAAGTAATTTTTGCAAAGCCACCCCAAAGTAGCTATATTGTCAAAACCTACTTTTGCTATTCTACTTTTAAACTGTTTATTTTCATCAATTTTATAAATATCAGCCCAATAATATGTTGCCTCTAACTTACCACTAAAACCCCCATCACCTAATTTATTAAACTCTAATAATTTTAGAGAAAAATCCCTATGTTTAATCAAATAATCCCCACTATAAAGCTCGTCTAAAAATTCTTTTCTTGTTCTTATGTATTCAAGTGCTTGGTATTTATCCATATCTATTGAAGTTTTTTCTATGTCTATTACTGTAACATTAGTAAATTCTTGACTATTAAAACAAACATCTACTTGACTAATATTATCAATAGCATTCGCATAATCTTGTAAATTTTCAACTTTATATAATACTAATAACGCTTTAGACCCTATATTACTTATTAAACTTTCTACAAATATTAACAACGCTTCTAAACTGCTTAATTTTCTTTTCTTTTCTGTAATTAACGCAAAACTATTGTTTAATAGCCCATTTTTAAAAAATTCTAAGTTAATTCTTTGCATAAAATTTTGACTATAAGCAACTGTAATAAGATAAACAGATAAATTTTTAGCATTTAAATAAGCACACAAATCAAAATTTAAACTATTGTCATAAATATCCGTAAATCTTAACTTTAAAAGTATAGTACTATTAAACTTATAAATATTTATAGTACCATTTAAAAAATAATCATACTTATTAGCAATTTTTGCTAATCTTTTTATAAATAACTCTAATTGATTGTTTTGTAAACTGTTCATATTTCTTAATATTTATGGTACAAAGTTACAACACTTTTTTGAATTCTGCAAATTTTTTCTACAAAAATTTTTACTTTTTTTGTAACTCTTTGAATATCAATAAGAAAAATTTATTTATTTAAAATACTCAGCAAGATATTCAGCAAGATATTCAGCAAGATATAATAAAAAAGCACACTTCTATAAAGGGAAGTGTGCAAATTACAAAACAATCAACCAAACTACTTTTTACGACTGCAAAGGTTAATTATTCTATCAAAGCCCTTGCCTATCGCATAAAACATATTGCCGACTAAATCGCCTAACTTTGTTTTACCTAATAAATACAATAAACTTAACATAACCACTAAATTTTACTGCAAATATAACAAATATTTTTTATATTAGTTATATTTTAAAAGAAAAACTTTATAAACTACTGATTATCAGCAATAAAAAATTATTTCTTATTTGTACTTATCAATAAAGTTTATTATTTTTGCTATTATTTTAGTAGTATGTTATTAGTAAAGCAGTTTTTTGATAGCATTTGCAGAAAATACGAAATTTGTTACCGTATGGATATATACGAAGTTTTGCCATCGGAAGAAAGGGAAGGTTACGATATTACCGCAGTTAAGTTATTTTATAAAAATGACTTTTATGTATTTCATTTTCATAACGTTGAAAATAGAGACCATCTTATTATTTGGTATTTTAAAAACAGTGACCTTAAACAGTTTAATGACTGTATAGAATTTAGCTCTATATCACCTTACGTTAACCTTATTAAAGCCGAAATATATTTCAGTAAAAAAAGTTATTCAGAACTTTATAACGATATTTGCGAAAAATTTAAATACAATAAAGTTTATAAGTTTATAAAAGATTACCCTAACTTAAATTTTGAAAGTTTAATAGAAAATAAAGACCTAATACTTGCCCCCATTCAATACGTAAACTTAAATATAGACTATTACGAAGGTAAACCCCCACTAATAACACAAAATAATAAACATTTCCCCCTATAACTTTTCTACTTTTATAATTTATATTTCTATATATATACTAAATATAAAGGTAGAATATTATAAACTATAATACTTAGTTTAGTTATTATTCTACTTTTATAATTTATATTTCTATATATATACTAAATATAAAGGTAGAATATTAGATATTTTCTACATAATTTACTAATCTATATGGTTTTGTAGCTTTTATTATAGTGCTTTTACTTATTGCGTTATGTTTAACGTATTTAATAGCATAATCTTCGCCGTCTATTTTTACAAATCTATCTAATTTAAAAAAATCTTTTGTGTCCATTATGGTTTGCACTTCTTTCTGAAAATATAAATAAACATCTTTGAAGTATTTATTAAAATAATCGTAACTGCATTTAAATTCACTATCTTGCTTTAATAAATAATATTTTTTGCCGCTAATAAACTTTTCACCGCATCTTGCTATTTTGGGAACACCAAACCCTATTTGTTCAGTTAAAAAATAAGCCTTCCTATCGGAAAAATTAAAATTTAAATTAACTGTATTTATTTTTGGTAAATTAACGCTAATCGGTTTAACTTTTATCCCTAATTTCCTAAGAAGCCTAAATATATTATTTAAAGCATTTATAACACTATTTGCAAGCCCTATTATTTTATTTATAGTATTTATTAGTAAGTTTAAAACTGAATTAAATAATTTTAGCATCTTTTCAAATATTTGTTCTACTATTGTCAAAGTGTTCTTTCTTTTGGCTATACATACACCGCTGTCCCTTCTATATTGTTTAATATACCCTCTTAAATCATCATTTAATTTTGCTCTATAATAATTTTTAAAAGGTATGTCTGTACTTGTTGCGTCCATACCGTCATAAGTATGGAATAAATCAAAGTTAGTATAATTATTATCAGTATCAAACCCTTCAAAATTTAGTTTATATAACCCAACTTCATAACTTGAAGCAATATTAAAATTGTTTTTAAACCCTATATATAAAATTCTATCTTTATAACTATAACTATACTTTATATTATGTGTAGCCTCTAATAATTTTAAAACATCATCTACCTTATAAACATACAAAAGCTCTTGTGCATCATTTGCGTTTATTATTCCTTCCGTTGTTGGGAATATTACTACTAAATCTTTTATTTCTTCTTCTAAATCTTTTTCTATTAGTACCTCTATATCATTTTTTGCACAAACTGCCCTCAAACTGTTTAAAATATTAGCCGCTTGTGCAATATATTCTGCACTTATTGCGTTTTTATAAATATAATTTAGTACTAAAACTACTTCTGCGATAAGAAAGACCGTATAAGCTATATGAATAGCCATAGTTAACGCTGTCGCCGCTTGAAAGGGATTAGCTAACTGTGCAGAATTTTCTACATAAAAAGAAACCTCTCTATAAATATCTATGGCTAACTGCGATAAAACAAAAGTGTATAAAATAATATCTTTGGTTTTGGGATACCCAATTAAAACATATTTAGCAAAACCGTCAATAGGTATTGCTTCATTCTTTAATATTTCTAAATAATCTATACTGTCTTTTGACCATATATTTAGAGTAGAATATTCACTATAAAAACTATGTTCATCAAATACGTTTATATTCCACTCTTTTACTATTCCGTCTATTTCAATTTTTAACGGTATTGTATAAGTGCCACTTAAAAATATCTGTTTTATTTGTTTATTTAACTCACCGAATATATTTATATTTGAAAATTCATAGACTAAATCCCTATCGCTATAATAACTTAAATTTATATCTATTTCAGTTTCATAAACTAAATTGTTATTTATATAAATCTTAATCGGTTTCATTTTACTATTTGTTTTATTATTGTTTTAACGTTTCTATTTATATTTTGTTTTATAATATTTCCTAACGCATCGCTATCTATTATATTGCCCAAAGTGTTGTAATTGTTGTTAATCCACTGTTCTACTTTGCCTTCATTCATAGCCGTTGCTAAGCCCTTATATTGTTTAGTAGCTTTTGCAGTAATTACGCTTTCACCTCTTGATATTAAAACTAAATTACTATCGCTTGTTTCAGTGCCCTTGCCTTGAAAATTTTCAACACCTTCCGCAAAAGCCCCCGCTATTACGTTAGAAAGCCCCTTAACTAATAAAGTATCTTTTAAAGCTAACCCTAACGCTACTTGCGGTTTATTTGTCTTTAAATATTCATTAAAAGACCTAACTAATGATATTGCTAATTCTACGTCCCTTCTTTTCTTTTCGTTTTTTCTTTGTTCAGCTTGAAACTTCGCTTGCTGTTTTAATAATTCATCGTAATTACTACTAAGCCCCTTACTTATTCTTATACTTTCTATTTCTAACAACTTGTTTAATACTTCTGACTTTTGTTCTATTATTCTGTTTTGCCTATCAAATCGTCTATTAAACCCCTCTAAAATTCCATCTAACCCCTTGTTTATTTCGTCTACTATTTTACTGTTATATTCTTTAATCAATTCATACAGTTTTTTATTCGTCTCTAATTGAAGTGCGTTTAGTTTTTCATTATATTGATTATAAATAGCAAATAATTCCTCTTGCGTTTTAGCTTGTTCGGCTCTAATTTTAAATTCATTCGCAAGCTGTTCCGCTCTTAATCTATTTTCTAACTCTATCGCTTCTCTTATTTTTGAATAGTTAAGCAAAATATTTTCATTAAGAATATTATTTGCTTCCTCTATTTTCTTTATCCTATTTTCTATTTTAATATTTTCCGTTTCCTCGTTAATTTCTTTAATTAACTTGTTTTGCGCAAATAAAACCTCGTTTATTCTTTTATTCTTTTCATAAACTATATTGTAAATTTCTATTTTTTTTTGCTCTAATAACGCCTCTTTTTCTAAATTTGTTAAGTTAGTGTTATTTAATAAAATTTCGTACTTCTTACTTATCGCTTTTATTAAATCATTGTATAAAAATTCAGTTTCTTTTATAAAATCCCTACCTTGTAATAAACCTTCATTGTAAAGACTATTTAAATTATCTATCGCTCTTTGTGTTGTTGTAATAAAATATTCATTATTCGCAGTTAATATTTGTTTTATCGCTTCTATATCATTTTGTACTATTTGGTTATTTATATCAGCTTGCGTATTCTTTAAATCAGTGTATATACTTCTATATTCTTGATATATTTCTAAAACTTTATCCCTTACTTCAATAGGAACGTTCCCTAAAAATAACGTTGCTTGCTCAATTGTCTCAATATCAAATAATTTATTAAAATCTATTGCTTCGTATATTTCTTTACCTACTTTTATAAACTTTTCTTTAATATCTTTTAATTTATTATCTATTACGTTTACCCTTTCTTCTATACTTACAAAATCTAAATTTTGATTAAAACTAACTAACTCTTTATTTATTTCAAATAAATTTTGTTTTATTCTTGCAAATAAAGTTTCTAAATCTAACTGCTTTATAAAATCGCTATAACTATCTTTTAAATTGCTTATATTTGCATTATTTTGAAGTAATTCGCCGTTTAAATCCGCTATCGTTAATTTTGTTTCATTTATTTTTTTAATATTGTTTTCTGCTTCATATATCTTTAATAGATTTGTCTGTATTTCTAATTCTTTTTTTAGCCTACCTTCGTTTATTTCTAATAATTTTATGTCTATTTCTAATTGTTTTAATTTTGCTGTATTTATTTGCTTTTGTGAACTAAATTGAGAACTTATTACACCGTCTAAAAGTGTTTTTTGCTCTAATAAACTATTTGTTAACTCTTTGTTTATTATTTCTAACGCTTTTAATTCTCTTTTTAAATCCCTTATTTTTGTAATATTACTGAATAGCCCCCCAAAATCAATATCCCCTATACTTTTTATACTATTAAATACGTTATTTATGGCTGACCCTACCCCTTCTATTTCTTTTTTTGCGTCCTTAAAATTCCCACTAAATAAATTTTTAACGGAATTAAATAAAGAACTTAATATATTTATACTATTTTCTACTAACGGTACTAATGACCTATTTATTACTGCTTTAAATGAACTTACAATAAACTCGCCACCTTCTACTATTGTCTCAATTAAATCACTAAACTGATTAAGTAGTATATCTAACGCATTTTTGCCCACTGACCCCAATCCACTAAGCCCCTTCTTTACACCTTCTAACGTAAACTTTAATTTATTGTTGCTTTGCCCTAACTCTTTGAAAAAAGTACTAATATCTTTTATAGCATTCTTATAAGTACTTATTTTAAATAAATTAAGTACACTTTTGCCTAAATTTGTAGCTAAATCTTTACTATTTTTGTCTAATAATACTAACGTTTCATTGAATTTTTCAGAATTATAAACAGCCCCCCCTAAGCTCTCAACTATATCCCTCTGTATATCATCAATATTTGATAAAACCCCCTTAATACTGTTTAAACTTCCGTTTATTTTATTATGTTCTGTAACTATTTGTTTTGCTTCATCTTTAAGCCTTCTATATTGACTATAAGAAATATTACCCCCCTTTATTTGTTCCTCTATTTCTTTCGTTAATTCAGAAGCCTTATTTTTAGAAACTTCTAATTCTTTGTTTAAAGTTTCATAAATACCCTCAAATTTACTCTTTAAAGCATCTAACTGCTTTAAATCTATTATTTCGCTAATATCAATTTTGTCCATAGCCAAAATCTATAAACTCTATTTCTATTTTAGTGTTCGGTAATAATAAAACATCGTTATATATTTCGTTTAATTTATTTAAATAAAACTCTAATACGCTTTGCCTTCCGTCATTTATAAGCATATTAGTTTTTATATTTATTTCAAATTGTTTTATTTTCTCTATTTCTGTAACGTTATCAGTTTTAATATGATAAGCATAAAACCCATACCCTAACTCTCTAATAACGTCCTCAGTAATATCACTTAACTTTTTAATTTCTATCATATTAACGAACTTTACTAATATAATCTCTTTCAGTTACGGCTATATCAAAATCGCAAATTAAATTATTATAGTATGTTGTATTCTTAACATCTATCGGCATAGTGCATTTAGATACTTTGCCAAAAAAAGTACTATTTATATTTAAATCGTAAACATCGCAATAATTTTGAACTGATAAATATTTAAACCACTCTATAAATAAAATACTGCCTAATTCTATCGCTATATTTAATTTTAACCCTATTTTTTTGTCATATTCATACACAAAGTTTGAAGAAGTGAATTTTATAATTTCGTTTTCATTATTAAACTCAACGCTCTTTATATAAGCATTATTAAAAGTAAATACAAATTCTTTTATTTTTGTCCCAACCTTATAAAGAACCGTATCCCCTAATTTAAACCCTTCCTCTATCGGCACTCTAATTACTAAACCGTTATTATTGTAATAATTATGAAGTTTATAGGTTACGTTATTTATTTTAAAGCATATTGTCCCATTTGGTAAATAAGTAAAGTTATTAGCCAAATCATTTAAATTTAATAACCCAAATTGAACTATGTCATCTTCATCAGACAAAACCCAATCTATATCGTTAGTAGCATTATAATTTGTTACGCCGTTATTATCAGTTACTTGTATAAATACGTTTGGATTAGTTTCAAAATTGTTTATTATAGGGATATTATTCAAATGATTGGGATGAGAATAAACATCAATAGAATAGCAACACTCTTTGCCGATAAAAGGAAGGTTATTTACCTCAATTGACTGCCTTGTAATATATATTTTGCCGTAAATACATAACTCTCGGTTTGTATTGTTATCAAATACGTTTACATAGCAGTGTAAAAAGTAATTTCTATTTTGTTTATCTATATTTAGTTTAAACCTATTGCTTGTAACTTGTTCTATTTTATTATTATCACTTATAACAGCTTGTTTATTTATAAAAGATATATTGCTTGAATTTATTCCGTTTACCCCCTCGTAATAAACTCTAACTTCTCTTATTGTAAAATTTGTAAAATAATTTGTATTTACTTTAATACCTAACGGTACGCCATCAGTGCCGTTAAATATAATACTATTAAAAGAAGCATCGTAAAACTCAATATTGTTAGTTAAGGTATTATAGTTATTTATAGTAGGTAAAACTCTTGTTATTGTATTATTATAACCTATTTTAGTTTGGTTTTGTTTTGTAAATATTGTTTGAACTAAATTACTGTCCAAAGTTTCATAAACTAACTCAACTCGCAAATAATTTACACCTATTGAACTTTGATACCTACTAAAATCAGCATTAAACCCATTATTTGGCTCTGTTAATGAATATAGCCCACTCGGTAAAGGAACTATTTTGTCCCACTTTTCTACTCTTTGAATAGGAGAAATACTAATTTTTATTTCTTGTGCTATCGGTATAGTATAAATACGTAAATGACCGCTAAATTCATTTATTCCGTCCCCACTGCTAAACAGTTTTACACTTTCGTCTATTATCGGTACTCTATTATTATAATTATAATTATTTGGATTAATTGGGATTTTATACTCGTATAGTTTGTATTCTGTCCCACCGCTTGAAATTAAAACAATACCCCTAACTTCTAATAATCTTATATCTAAATTATCAACTTGAGAAATACCGTAAGTTATCGGTTTATAAGTGAAGGTAACAACATCAGAAAGACCGTAGTTTAAAGACACTGTTTTAGAAATATCATCATAAAGCCCATTGTTTGAAGTTATAGAAGGATTATTTAATAAATCATATTTTACTGCTGTACTTTCTGTTTTTTCTTTCTTGCCTAAAATATTGCTCTCTATGTATTTTTCTGTTCCGCCAAATTTTTCTAAAACATAATAAACAAATACTTTGTTACCTATGTTATAACTGTTATTTAGTGTAAAATTTACTGTAAATTGTCTGTCATTACCTATATTAACTGCATTAACGTTAAAAGTAGCAAAATTATTATTTAAAGTAAATACGCCTTGCGTTGGATTAAGTACACCTATTGAATATTTAAAAAAATCAATATTATTGATATTATTTGGTACGTAATCGCTTTGGCTAAACCCTTCGGTATCTAACCCCATTACTAAATACAAATTATAATCCGCCGTTGGAATTAAAGCCAAATCTTTTAATTTGAATACTATAGTACTTGTTAAAGGTACATCTAAATTTAAATTAAAAGTACTAACCGTACAAGTATGTATTAAAGGATTACCCCCATTGCTATAACCAAAATCATTAGAAAAAATATGAACTCTTTCAAATATTATATTTGATAATTCTACAGTACTTGACAAATTCGGTTTAAATCTATAAATAACTTTTCTATTTATTGTACCCCCACCACTTAAACCGTTTTTTATTTGTTCTTTATTTATTAAAAATAAATCAAATCTATTGAAACTATTTATATAGTATAACCCCCCAAATATATTAGTATAATCAGAATAAGACATACCCAAACTGACCGTTATTACATTATGGATATGTACCCCACTATAAACATAATTTAACCCCTCACTATAAGCTATATATCTATCTACGTCTATTCTATCAATAGGATAAGATAAAGGTACTGCTTTTTCTACATTAGATATATTGCTGTTTACACTGTTTAATAAAGCCTTATTCTTACTTAAATGATAAATATTTTTGCTTGAAGTGTATTGACTTGTATCTATATTATTAGAAGCATAGTAAATATTTTCTATTATTATTTCGGAAGTTATTAAAGGATTAACCCCACTTACAAAAATAGTATTATTAGTATTTGGAACTATCGGCAAACTTACAACCACTTCAAAAGAACTTATTTTTGAAGTAATTGTAGTGTATTGCGTAGTTAATACGTTATTAGTATCAAAGTAACTTATCCAAATACCATCATTACCAAATAAATACTCAAATAAATTATCTATCGCATCTATTAAATAAAAACCGCCCCCCAAATCCTCAAACTCTGCCTCACTTAAACCCCCTATAATAAAATCTACTCTATTGTTAGCTATGGCTAACGCACCATTTGCTAACCTCTCTGTATTTATTGCTAACGCACCATTTGCATTATTTAATATTAGCACCCCCATTTTTACCGCTTTCTATTTCATCAGTTATTTTTTTTAATTCTTTTTCTATTATTCTTAAATTACTTTCTAAACTTATAAAATCATTTTCCAACCCTTCAAAAGCCTTCAATAAGCCTCTTGGTAATTCTTTATTTATTTGTTCTATTATTCTTTCTAATTCGTCTAAATTATACTCTTTCATATCAATATTTTGTTAATATATCCTCAATAAATTTAATACAATCATCATTTTTACAATCAGTAACAAATATAAAACTATTTTTGTTGCTTGTTTTTAAAACTTTTATATTATACCCTCTATTTTCTTTTATTACGTCTATTATTTTTCTGTCAACTTCTTTACCGTTTTCAGTACTAAATATAGTACTGCATAACTGAATATTGTTAAATAAAGACCTATGTACTATATATATTTTGCAAAATATATTATTTTTGGCTATATATTCATAAATCATTATTTCGTCTAATTCTGACAACTTAAACCCTATTTTTTTATATCTTTCGCTATGTATAGTATTGTAAATAGAAGTAAATAGTAATTTAATTTCGTTTTTTAATAAAGCAAATATAGCTATTAAAATTATGTATAACTCTTTTTCATTCATAAAACTGAACTTATATCGTTAGTTATATTACAAGTATAAATATCGCAAAATTTGTATTTAAATTTAGTATAATCAAATATAATGACTTCGGAAACTACTTTGCCGTTTATAGTGCTTTCCGTTTCTTTCATTTCTACTTTACTGTAATCTTTTTCGCCACTTAAATAATCAGTTAAGTTTACGATAAGATAGCCCCCCTCTTTTATATCTAAATTATCTTTTTTATATTTTAGCATAAAAAGATAAATTACTATGAAGCCATCTATTTTATTTGCTTCGTAATATTCTTTTGCACTATCTACTTTCTTTTTTTGAAGCAAAATATCATTAAAAAACTTATATCTTATTTTTGTTTCTATTAAATACGTTTTATTTGTCAGTTTATCTTTATAATAAAAATCATAAAACCCAAATTTATCATTATTGCGGATAATAGAATAGGTATCGGTTTCTGTTTGCAGTAAACCATCTATATAGCCCTCGTAGTAAGCCCTAATACTGTCTTTTGTATAAAAAATATTATCGCCTACCTTCCTCTTTATAAGCATAATTATAATCTATAATCTTTTTTACCATTATACGCAAAAATAATAAAAAAGGTTTATATATTTACAAATATTTCTACTTTTATAATCTATTATATATATAGTATATAAATTATAAAGGTAGAATATATTCTATTCTCTTTATTCTTTTCTACTTTTATAATCTATTATATATATAGTATATAAATTATAAAGGTAGAAAACTATATATATTCTTTATTCTTTAAATACATTAAGAAGTAAAGTTTTTTTGCGTAAAGTTTTAAGTAATTCATAAGCCGCATATAAAAAAGCATCAGACAAGTGATTACCATACTCATTGCAAAAAACATTATCGCTCTTTTGCTCTAATGAATAAATATCATTATAAAGCTCTTTGCCGCTTACTATTATTTTATATTTGCTTACATCTACTATTTTTTGTTTTACTGTTGCCCTACTATCTTTATAAGTTATTAGCTTTCTATTAAATTCTGCGTTTAGCTGTTCTGTTAAATACTTTAAATTTATATCACAAACAAAACCGCACTGATATTCATTATAAAATGACCTAAATAAATCGTAAAGCTCGTTTACTGTAACATTATTTCGGTAAAATAATTGCTTAGCAAATAATATTTTTTTATTTTTATCAAAAGAAACTAAAACAAAAGCAGTTTTATCCCTATAACCAAAATCTACGCCTATTAAAGAAGGTAAATCGTTTGGTATTTCATCTATATACTCAACCCCCTTAAATACTTGATTTTCAAATAAATCTACATAAATCCCTAAATAATCTTTTTTAAATAAAACTTCATCAACTTTTGATAATTCTAACGCTTCCTCTATAAAATCTTGCGGTAAATTTTTGTAGTTATCTAAAAAAGTAGTATGAATATGTAATATATCTTTTTCGTCAATTGTTTCGTAAATATACTCTTTACCATCAAATTGTATTTTATCTATTTTCTTTTTGTATC
>Ga0308407_1000714_pt1 | contig 21809 bp, 16 predicted proteins | sample HotsprSampleMSe2_FD_203476 | JGI IMG/M metagenome (GOLD analysis project Ga0308407, IMG submission 203476) | Hot spring phototrophic mat microbial communities from Mushroom Spring, Yellowstone National Park, Wyoming, United States - 20060911_MSe2 ...
TTTGTGGCATCAATATCGATAATGAAACATTTAATAATTTTTTTAATTTTATAATTACTTAATTTGGCTGATTTAACAAGCATTTTAACTAGTATAGCAGATGCTATTCTAGTCTAGTGCCTTTTTAAAAACTAGTGACAAAAAACTCGGCGGGGATTTGAGGGTATGATTGAAAAAGTTGGACTTTTTTTTCCACCCCAGCTTGTGTTTTGGCGGTTGAGATTATGTTTGAGCCTTGAAGGGGGAAGGGATTGGTTGCCTTAAAACCAATCCTTGTTGAGCCATTGCCAATAACTCTTACGATTAGAAGATGTGTATTAATATCAATATCAGCTTCAGCAATTTGATATTGATTAGTAAACGAAGAATCAGGACAGGTGCCGGAAGGAGGCGGATTGGTGGCTGGTATTCCGTTTTGAATAATTGTATTACCGTGTGGATTAACCACATATCTTTTAACGGTATAATCGCTTTTTATTAAAGTAATTTCCAAAGCCGGCGGATTGGAGGTTGAAGCACCAAAGCAGATATTAATATTTTGTCGAGTAGAATTTCCGCTAAAGCTTTTTGTTTGGGGATTATATGAGCTTAAATAAAACGTATATTGTTCATCTTTTTGTAAAAGAGGAGTAACAAATTGATTTGATTGAACGCTTTTAATTTCTGCTTGACCAGTAAACGATGAAAAATTGGGAAGGCTGCCGATATTAATCGATGTTTTTTGATTTAAAGCTGCCTCAATCCCAGCTTCTGCTGCGGCCAAAGCTTTTTGATTTTCCTCTTCAAGTTTGGTCAGTTGGGTTTCGGTAACCGATTGATAGGTGGAAGTTAACGCCACTGTTAACGCCGTTGCTAAAAGCATCACCACAATCAGTAACACCTGCCCTTTTTTCATATTACTATTGTAACTGTCGCCAGTCATATTTGGAAACTGATAAATAGGGTAATAAATCTAAGTACATTTGGGATTGAAAGATAATAAATACCGCTGGTTTTGAGTTATCAGACCATTTTCTTTGGTTTTTAAAAGAACTAAACGCCACCAAATTGCCTTTGATTTTTAGACCTTGATTATTATTTGACCCAGTATCGATTGTTTCACCGATAAAGACACCAGCGGCACATTGAGCGGTGTTGGAAAAATTAATCGCGCCGGTTGATAAAAGAGCGATTTTTTTTGAGGTTGAAGTATTACGACAGTCACTGCCAATATTAAACTGATTTTCGTTGATCCTCAGATTGCCGTTGACAATTAAAACCAGATTTGAAGCGGTAATCTGATTGAGATTGGTATTATTTAAGGTTAAATCGCCTTGCCAAACATAAAGACCGTTTTTGGTGATTGAGGATAAATCAGTAATAGTCTGATATTCTTTTCTTGACCGGACATATTCTAAAAATAATTGGGGAGAAGTCGATACTATTCGTGAATAACTCGCCACCCACCAGTTTTTAGATGAAACATTAGCTGTCCCAGTATTAATTGAGGTAGCAGTTACCAAACCAGGATCCGTTTGAGGATGACTACTATTGTTAATGATAAAATAGCGGTTACCATTATCATCGAGGTCATACGGAGTGATATTTAAAGGAACAATATTAGTTAAACTAACAATTTTAGATAATGAACTGTCTTTTAGTTTTATCCAAGGCGTAGTAAGGGAAAAATAGATGTCTTTATTGTAAACCGTTGAACCACCTGAGGAAACATTAACTGTTAGAACATTATTGTAATTTGCTGTACAAGTGTTATTAGGATTGCTCCAGTAACCAAAAGAATAACCATTAGCTGAGGTAGAAAGAGAAAGGTTTTGAACAGGAGTTGGTTTAGCACGCTGATTATCAAAAACAACGGTACAGCGATAAGAATATTTTGTTTGCCCGGTTGGCGGGGTGATCCCGCAGGCCGGGGTGATACCAGCTGAATACTGGGGATTGATATTCAGAGAAAGATTGCTGGTAGAAATATTATTAAAACACAAAGCCCCCAAATATTCTCTTAGGTTGCCGGAGATAGCGACTGTTGGATAAAGAGTTGGAGTTGGGGTTGGGGTTGGAGTTGGGGTTGGAGTTGGAGTTGGAGTTGGAGTTGGAGTTGGGGTTGGAGTTGGAGTTGGGGTTGGAGTTGGGGTTGAGGTTCGATTTGGAGTTGGAGTTGGGGTTGGAGTTGGGGTTGAGGTTCGATTTGGAGTTGGAGTTGGGGTTGGAGTTGGGGTTGAGGTTCGATTTGGAGTTGGAGTTGGGGTTGGAGTTGGGGTTGAGGTTCGATTTGGAGTTGGAGTTGGGGTTGGAGTTGGGGTTGGGTTAATTACAGTTATTGTCATTTGAGCATTTGGACCAAGACAAGAATATCTAGGTGGACCATCAACACACATACCTCGACATTCAGCTACTGTACCGTTCCAAGCACGACAATAAATGTCATAATTACCAGCATCTGTTGCCCTCCATTGGAATGAATGTGTGCCAGCTCCAGCTGATCGGTATGCATTTAAATGGAAAAAAGAACAACTTCCTTGGAGTTTTGCCACCATCCCCACCGAGGTTACCTGTCCATTGAAATTTTCATAATCAGCGGTAATAGTAATTATATCACCAACCAAAGGACGAACAGGATTAACTCTAATATTTTTACAATTTGGAATAAGAGGTGTATAATGCCACCAGAGATCAGCATAATTAGTGGTTCCTGGATTGTTAGTACATATATAAACAGAACTTCTAGAAGTTGGAGGATTGGAGTGACAATCTATATTATTATAACAAAGAGTATATCCAACCGATGAACCGGGAGGTGAAGAAGCGGAAACTCGATGAATAGTGTTGGCGGCTACGTTGGTAAAAAAATAGGGTTGAGCAGTTGTTGGACTTCCTCCATCTAAAGAAATAGTTTGGCCGGAAAAAGGAGACTGATTAGGTTGTTTATAGCCTTGGATGGTAAAATTTGGACAATTACAATCAGTTCTAGTTGGACAATAAGGATTGCGACAGACATTACCAGCACCCGAATAACAAGCCAATCCTGAATTACAACTTCCTTGATTATAACTTAATGTTCCAGTTGTTTCACTACATGTAATATCAGCGGCGCCACCACATCTTTGATTGCAAGCATGACCAGCAAAGACAGAAAAAGGAAAAAGAATAAAAATCAAAAACAGCAAATAAAACCAAATTTTTTTCATTAAAATTAGAATAACAGAGATTTTTTTTTAAGTCAATATGATAGGTTTTTATTTTTTTTTATTAATTTTTTTTCTTGAAGGGGCAGCGATTTTAAATCGCGAGTTAGTTTTTTTTATTTACTCTTTAATTCCCGCTTTTTATTATCTTGAAAAAGAGTTTAAAAAAGAAACGATCTTTTTGCCAAAAAAAATCTTTATTTCTTACTTTTTATTTATTCTTTTTTCCTTTTTCTCTTTTTATTTTTCTTCTGATCGAATAAATACCATCAATCATCTATTTTTTTATATCGCCTCGTTTTTTGTTTTAATAATTGCCTTTAATGAAAAAGAAAAAATTTTAAAAAATTTAAAAAAAATCTTAATTTTTTTGGGAGGAGGTTTTTGTTTGCTTTCGCTTTTGCCAAAAGAAATATTTTCACCAACAGCTTATCAACTAGTTTTTCCTCTTTATTCCAATCATAATCATTTGGGTGATTTTTTGGGAATACCTTTGATTTGGCTTTTTTATGATTGGATTAATAGAAAAGACAAAATTGATTTGCTGATTTTTTTTCTTTTTTTACCCTTTTTTATTTTTTCTTTCTCCCGTTCAGCCTATTTAGATTTTTTGATTATTGCTAGTTTTATTTTTTTAAAAAACAAAAATCTTAATCATCAAAAGAGAAAAATTGTTTTGAGTTTGTTAATCGGAGTTTTTTTAGTCTTTGTTTTAACTCAAAGAGAGATTTATCAAATAAAACCTTTAGATCAATTACCGCTTTTATTCAAAAAAATAATTAATTTTGAGCCACGTAGTTTTTTTTCGGGAAGACCTGAGTATTTTTCTCAAGGAATTAAAGGATTTTTGGAAAGACCTTTTTTTGGTTGGGGTTTGGGAAATTATATTTATCCCTCCCAAAAATACGTCAGCCAAAATTTAAGTCAGGTTTCTTCCGCTTTAAATTTACCGTTAACTTTACTTGCGGAGGTGGGTATTTTTGGGTTTTTTTTATTTTTATTTTTTGTTGTTTTAATTATTAAAGAAATTAACTATCAAGAAAAGCCGATTTATTTTTTATTTTTTTATTTAAGCTTAAACTTTTTAACTGACTATACCTATTCTATTTATGGATTATTTTTGTTTTGGTTTTTATTTTCGGGGTTGTCGATTAAAGAAAAAAAAGCAAACTTGGCCAATCTTTATCCAATCTTTTCTTTAATTACTTTAATTTTTCTTTTTTTAAAAATTAATGGCTTAATTTTTACTCAACTTGGATTAACAAAGTTGGGTTTTTATTTTTTTCCTTTTAATCATCAAGCATATCAAGAATTGATTAGTCAAAAAACAAATGAAGGAGAAATTATTGCGGCTAAAAAAATAGCAGAAAGTTATTATAAAAACTCATCTTTTTCTTTTTCGGCTTTAACTTTTTTAACTAATTTTTATGAAAACTTAGGTGAAAAAAAACAGGCGCTTTTTTTTGCCAAAAAATTAACTGACAATAATCGCTTTCCTCCTTTTGATGCCTTAAAAAAAACTTATGAGTTGAAAAAAGAAGTTGAGGGGAAGAAAAAAGCTGATTATTATTTTTCAAAGTTTTTCTATGATTTAAAAACTGTTTTTTGGATGAATAAAAGTTTTGAGGATGAGGTTTATAAATTTTGTTTTAATGAAAATATTTTTTATTGTCGCCATCATTATTATTCTGCCCCGGAGAAAAAAGGGATTGAAAAAACTAATAAAAACGACCCCTATCAGGCAACCTATACTTTAAACAATGACGGTTTTAATGAACGATTTGACTACCAAATAAAAAAACCAGAAGATGTTTTTCGAATAATTGTTATTGGTGACGGCAATGCCTTTGGGTTTTTGGTAAATACCAAAGATAATTGGGTTGAAAAATTAGAAGATTTGTTAAACGAAGAACAGGAAAAAAAATATAAAAAATTTGAGGTAATTAACTTAGCTTATCATAGTTTTGATTTGGCTTATCAGGTTGAGCGATTTAGAAAACAGGGAATAAAGTATAAACCCGACTTAGTCATTTGGATGAACAACGATTTTTCAAGAATCAATGAAATTTTTTTACCATTGACAGAAAAATATATGTGGATTACTCAGTCAAAAGAAGAATTAAAAAAATATCAAAAACAAGGAAAATACTTTCCTTCTTGGGATTTAGCCTGGGAAGAGTATCAAAAAAAAGTTAAAGAGGAAAAAGTTAATGTTGAAAGTTTCCAAAAAGAAAAAATTAAAGAATTTTTTGAGTTATATCATGGCCCAGTTGTTTTTGTTAGTCTTTATGACATCCCTGGCTTTGCCAAAGAAGAACTTTTAAGCCATAAAAACGTTTATCTTTTAAATCCAAAAGACTTTCCCCAAAATCAAAGTTATTATTTTGAAAAAGTAAAAGCAATTAATCCTTTAGGTCATCAAAAATTAGCCGAGATAATTTTTGAATTTGTAAAGGAAATAATGTAGCGAATCTCCTCAGAAACGGATAATTTTTTCTCTAATTCAAACTTATCAACTTCTTGTTGAGCTTTTTATTTTTAGATTTTACTTGATTTATCAAGTTAATTTTTATTTTGGACAATTTTTTAAAGAAAATAAAAATCTTTCCGGTTTTTTCATTGGTTATCCTTTTATTTTTTTATCCTTTTTTAACAATCTAAAACCTTTATTTTGTCGCCTATCGTCTATAGAAAAACAAAAAGTGTTTTTCTATGGTATCTATTAAAATGAAGGGTAATTTTGTTTACCAACGCTTGGGAGAAAAACTGGTAAAGATAAGAAAACAAAAATCCCTTTCCCAAGATGATCTCTCTTCAATCTGCGATGTTGATCGCACTTACATTGCCAGAATTGAAAACGGAAAAGCCAACCCTTCGTTTAAAGTTCTTGTAAAGATTGCCAGAGGATTAAGAATAAGAGTTTCTAAACTTTTGGAGGGGGTGTGAATAATTTAAAGATCATTCTATCCATCATTTTTTAACCGACGCGGTCAAGAGGAAGTTGGTGTAGTAGAATTGTGTTATAATTTTTTTATGTTTGAAACCATAAAACAGCTTTTGATTTTAGCCACTAAATCAAAAAAAATTTGGATTATTCCAATTATTTTATTTTTAATTATTATTGCTCTTTTAATAGTTAGCGCTAAAATTTCTCCGTTGCCGATTTTTATTTATCCAATAATTTAAAAAATGATTGTTAAACTTAAAAATCTAATTAAAAAATTAAACGCGTTTTTTATTAGCGTAGTTTTAGCCTTATTTTATTTTTTGATTATTGGATTTATATCATTAATTTATCGATTATTTAAGAAAGCAAAGAAGAATAAAAACTCTTATTGGGAAGATGTTTCTACGAATAGTTTTAATCTAAACTATTTTAAGTTGCCTTATTAAATTTTTATGTATATTTTGGGTATTTCTGCCTATTATCATGATAGTGCTTGTTGTCTTTTAAAAGATGGAAAGATTTTAGCTTCCATTGAAGAAGAACGATTTTCACGGATAAAACACGACAATAATTTTCCTTATCAGGCAATAAACTTTTGTTTAAAAAGTCAAAACTTAAGCCCAAAAGATATTGATTTTATCGCCTATTATGAAAAACCTCTTTTAAAGTTTGAACGGATTCTTGAAACCTTTATTGATACCTGGCCAAAAGCTTTTCTTCCTTTTTTAAAAGGGATGCCTGAATGGTTAGATTATAAAATAAAAATTGAAAAAACTATTAGAAAACTTGGATTTTTGGGAGAAATTTTTTTTATTCCTCATCATTTATCTCATGCCTCAAGTTGTTATTTTACCTCACCTTTTGAAAAAGCGGCTATTTTAACCGTTGATGGAGTAGGAGAATGGCAGACAACCGGTTTGTGGAAGGCAGAGTCAGGAAAAATTATTCCTTTAAAAAAAATTGATTTTCCTCACTCTTTGGGTCTTTTATACTCAACCTTTACTTCTTTTTTGGGTTTTAAAGTTAACGAAGATGAGTATAAGTTAATGGGTTTGGCTGCCTATGGTAAACCAAAATATCTTAGTTTGATTAACCAATTAATTGAGGTAAAGGCTGATGGCAGTTTTCAACTAAATTTAAAGTATTTTGGTTTTAGGGAGAGTTTTAGAATGTATAACAAAAACTTTGAAAAACTTTTTGGAAAGCCGCGCAATCATAAAGAAAAAATTAACCAAAAACACGCTGACATTGCCGCCAGTATCCAGGCAAAAACAGAGGAAGTTTATTTTAAAATGTTGAATTATCTTCACTTATTAACAAAAACAGAAAATCTTTGCATCAGCGGTGGGGTGGCTTTGAATGCTTTGGCCAATGGAAAGATTTATCAAAAAACACCTTTTAAAAATGTTTATGTTTTTGGCGCCTCAGGTGATTCGGGTGGAGCCGTTGGTGCCGCCCTTTTTGTTTATTATCAAATAAGTAAAAATGCGAAAACCAATTTTTCTAATAAAGAATTGGTAAAAACTTTATATCTTGGTTCTGAATATTCTAATGAAAAGATAGAACCGATTTTAAAAGATTATAAATTAAATTACAAAATATACAAAAACCAAGATGAACTTATCAATAAAACCGCTCAATTACTTTTTCAAGGAAAAATCATTGGTTGGTTTCAAGGAAAATGTGAGTTTGGGCCGCGAGCTTTAGGCAATCGCTCCATTCTTTGTCGTCCTAATCCAAGGATCAATGAAAACAAAGGTTAATCTGATTAAAAAAAGAGAGCAGTTTCGGCCTTTTGCTGGTTCAATTCTTCAAGAAAAAGTTGATGAATATTTTGAAGTCCCAGAAAAAAATCATTGGTCACCATTTATGACCTTTTGTTTTTTGGTAAAAAATGATAAAAGAAAAGAATTGGCCGCAATTGTTCACGCCGATGGCACCTGTCGGATTCAAACAGTTAACAAAGAAAACGGATTGTATTATAAACTTATTAAAAGATTTTATGAAATAACCGGCATTCCTTGTCTTTTAAATACCAGTTTTAACCTTAAAGGCGAACCAATTGTTGAAAACCCAAAACAAGCAATTGAGGATTTTTTGAAAACAAAAATGGATTATTTGGTTTTGGGAGAGTTTGTTATTGGCAGGGGATGAGGTGGTTTTTGAGTAAAAAAGCAAGAATTTCTTGAGCAATGATTTTATGACCAAAAGGGCTTGGATGGCCATCATCTGGTAATTTCATCTCTTTGGTATAGATAATCTCTTTAAAAAATACTCTTTGATTGTCAGCTAAAGAGGAAAAAATTTGGTTAAATTCCTTTTGATTTTGAACATTAACAAATAAAATTGGTAACTGGTTTTCATTGATAAATTTTTTAAGAAGAGTAGTTTGGTAGTTTATAATTTCATCTTTTGGGTATTTATTAAGATAAGATTGAAAGACTAAGCGCCAGTAAAAATATTTATAGCGATCATCATTTGGGGTAGGAAGAAGAGTAATAGTTGGCCAAATTTTTTCTTGTTCTTTTCCCATAAGTTCCCTGATACGCAAAAAATCAACGTTCATTAAAATTACCAAATCCGGGTTATATTTTTTTCCTCTTTTATTAAAACGGGCAATTTCATATTCGAAATCATAACCTTCAACGCCTAGATTAATGACTTCAATTTTTTTTGTTGGGGTGCAAATTATATTTGAGTTAACGATTTTTTCCAAAACTGCTGGCCAGTTTTCTTCATCAGAAACCAAAAGACCAAAAGTAAAAGAATCACCTAAAGTGATAATTCGAAAAGTATCTTTTGGTTTTTCAATCGAGTAGTCTTTTAACTCATGAAGACCATCACTATTTATGTAGTAAAAAGTCCCATGCCAGTTGTATTTGATATTTGGTTTTGGTTCGTAAAAATATTTTAATTCCCCTTCTTTGGGAAAAATGAGATTTTCTTTTTTAATCGGATTCACCGCTGTTTCTCCAAGGATGTTTTTTTGTTTTTGATAGATTTGAAAAGAGAGAAGGGAGATGATGATAATTTGGACTGCAATTAAAAAGATAAAAAATCCTGTTTTCATAAATTTATTTTATAATAATCTGAATGAAAGAAAAAGTTGATATCTTAATTGTTTCCCACAATCACGGTCAATTTCTTCATAATTGTTTATCTTCAATTTTTTCTTCAATCAAATTAACTTTTAAAGTTTTAGTTATCATTAATGATCCAAAAGATCAAGAAAGTCAAAAAATAGCAAAAAAGTTTCCAGTAAAAATATTAGTCAATAAAAAAGAAAAAGGGCTGGCGGCTAATTTAAATTATGGGATAAAACTAACCAAAGGCAAATATATTTTGGTTTTAAATCCAGACACAAAACTAACAAAAAACGCTTTAGAAGATTTAGTTTCTTTTATGGAAAAACAGCCAAAAGCAGCTATTTGTGGGCCAAAATTGGTTTATCCCGATGGAAGTCTTCAATTTTCAGCAAGAAGATTTCCTAACTTCAAAACTTTTTTAATAAGAAGACTACCAATAGGAAGGTTTTTGGTTAATTCAAGACTAAATCTTTATCATCTGGGAGCAGATCTTAATCATAAAAAAATCCAACCAGTTGACTGGGTTTTAGGCGCTTGTATGCTTATTCGTCGCAAAGCCATTGAAGAGATTGGTTTTTTTGATGAAAATTATTATCTTTATGTTGAAGATATTGATTTATGTTTTTGCACTTGGAAAAAAGGTTGGCAAGTATGGTATGTTCCAAAAGCTAAAGTGATTCATCATTATCAAGCTAAAAGCGATAAAAATTTTTTAAGTATTTATAATTGGTATCATTTTAGAAGTATGTTTTGGTATTCTTGGAAAAATATTTTAAAATTTAAAAAATGAAAGTTCTTCTTATTCACAACTTTTATCAATATTGGGGTGGGGAGGATAGTTATATCACCTCGCTTAAAAAATTATTAGAAGAAAAAGGTAATAAGGTTTATTTGTATTCTAAAGATAGTAAAAATATAAAAACATTTTGGGATAAAGTTAAAGCGGCAATTGGTTTGTTTTATAGTCCTTGGGTTGAAAAAGAGTTAGTAAAAATCATTGAAGAATTTAAACCAGATATAGCTCATTTTCATAATGTTTATCCTTTAATTGGAGCCACCGCTTATCGTGTGGTTAAAAAATTTCACATTCCTATTATTCAACATATTCATAATTATCGTTTTATGTGTCCCAAAGGACTTTTATTTAGAAATGGAAAAATCTGTGAACTTTGCTTACATAAAAAATTTCCTTTTTGGGCGATATTTTTTAGTTGTTATCATAGGTCAAGAATTGCTTCTTTATTTTTTTCTTTAGCTTTTTTTTATCATAAGATGATTAAAACTTTTGATTTGATTGATAAATTTATTTTTCCATCAGAATTTACAAGAGATTATTATTTAAAGAACTTAAAAATTCCAAAAGAAAAAACCTTTTTTCTTCCGTATTTTGTTGATATAAAGCCGACAAAAAATAAAATAAGGGAAAAAGATTATTTTTTATTTGTTGGTAGATTATCAGAAGAAAAAGGAATTATTCAACTTCTTGAGGTTTTTAAAACACTCCCAAAACAAAAACTTATTGTTATTGGTGATGGACCGTTAAAAGGGAAAGTAGAGGAATATAAGAGATATAAAAATATCATTATAAAAGGTTATCTACCACGAGAAGAAATTTATCCATATATAAAAAAGGCTAACGCGGTGATCATTTCCTCAATATGGTATGAGGTTTTACCTAATGTTTATCTTGAGTCAATTCTTCAAAATACATATATTTTTATACCTGATAATGAGAATTTTAGAAGAATAGAAGAGAATAATAATTTAGTAATTAAATATAAATTTGGAAATTTTGAGGATTTAAAAAGCAAAATTAAAATTTTCAAAAAGTATAGCTTTAAAAGATTATTATTAGTTGATTTAGACAAATACTCAAAAATAAATCATCTAAGGGAAATTATTAATTTAACAAAAAATTATAAAAGACAAAAGTAATTTAATTAAATAAATATAAAAAAATTTTATTGTAAGAAAAAATTTGGTTTTTAAACTAAAATTACCTTTATATATTTGTTTTAATTTACACATAATTCGGGTAGAAGAAAATTTATTTATTTTAAGTCTTTTAATTAATTTAAATTCTTCTTTCTGTCTTTCCAAATATTCTTTAATAGTAAAATTATGTGAATGCATTACTAAAAGTCGAGGATCATATATTTTTGCGAAACCGTTGTCTATTATACATTTTCCCATCTTAATATCTTCACATTTTCCTTTTCTAAATGGAAATTTTAAAAGAAAATTTTTTTTATAAATAGCAAAAACATTAGAAATAAAATAGAGCATTTTATCTTTTTTAGAATAAAAAGAATCTTTTTGTAATAAAACTTTTGATTGGTTAATTTTTATGAGATTATTTAAATAATTAAACAAGCAATTTATTTCTACTCGGTATAAAAAATTGTGATTAGGGTAAGGAATTTGTTTACCGTATACACATACTACTTTTTTATCAATGCTAAAATCTTCTTTTAAATATTTAATTATCTTATTAGTAAATAAAGGATAGGCATCAGCAGATATAAAGCAAATATACTTACCTTTAGCTTTTTTTACAGCAAAATTTCTTGTTTCACCAAAATCAAATTCCTCTTTTTTTATTTTAAATAAGAATAAATTCTTAATCTTATTTCGCATTTGTTTTATAATAAGAGGAGTTTTATCAGTTGATTCAGAGTCAATCACTAAAATCTCTGAATTTTCAATCTTAATTTTTTCAAGCCTTGTTAATATTTTTTTTATTTTTTTTTCTTCATTAAAAGTTAAGATAATAAAAGAAATGGTTATACTTTTCGTCATAAATTAATAATAAAATAATTCTATTTAAATTATAAGAAATTACAAAAATATGATTTTTGAATAAATTATAAAATTTCAGTTTTAATATTATTAAAAATTTAAGCATTAGTAAATTTTTTATGGGGAAAAATTTAATAGATATATTAATTTTGTGTGTAATATTCTTTTTAAGATTGCCGGCTTTTAATATTTTTTCAGATTTTTTTAATCGCACAACACATTCTTTAGCTATTTTTTTTATTTTAATTATTTTTTTAAAAACGTTGTTAGATAAAAGAGTGAAAAAGATTAATGATTTTGATAAAGTTTTATTTTTGTTGATTTTAACAAATATATTGGCGCTTTCACTTTCTATAATCCATGCTGTAAATCTTATTTCGTATTTTAAAAAATTTAAAGATTATTTAATTAGTTTTTTACTTTTTATAATAATTTCAATTTATTTTAAAAAAAAAGATATAAAAAAAATTATAAATACTTTATTATTTGCTACTGCAATAAGTTTATTATTACAAATCATTAGTTATCTTAATCTTGTATTTTTTAATTTTTTTATAAATTTCATTCATCCGCAAGGATCAATGTTTATTGAATATCAAGCTTCTCGTAATCGTTTTTTTGGAGAATTTTTAGATGAAGTTATGTTTCCTATAATATTTTTTTTAATGTTAAGGACGAAAAATAAAAATATTTTTTTTTCATATCTTTCTTTAATAAGTTTAATTATTATTATAACCATAGTTTCTAATTGGCGTACAAAACAGTTAGTTTTATTATTTTCAATTTTTTTATTATATGTTTACTTTTTTATTTATAACTCTAAAATTAAATTCATGATTAATAAATTTAATAAATTGAAATTTATATTCATAAGTTTTTTTATTTTATTATTCTTTTTATTATCATATTTGGTAAGTTTAAATTTAACAGGACAAAATAGTTTTACAAGAATTATTTTCCCAACAGAATTAGATATAAAATCAATCGAAAGTCGTTTAAATATGTTTAAAGATGCCTTTTTAATCGGGAAAGATTTCCCTTTAACCGGTGTTGGTTTAGGTAATTTTTATGATTATTGGTTTTCCAAAGAAAAAAATTCAATTAAACTATCTTTAGTTTCATTTAAAGATTTTCCAATTATTGACGACCCCCATAATATTTTTACAAGCTTATTTGTTGAAACAGGTTTATTTGGATTATTATCTTACTTTTTTTTAATAGCATATTTATTTTTTTCTGATATTAATAAATTGTTATTAACTAGAAAAAATTATATGATTATTTTTGTCATTTTTTCATCATGGAGTTTATTTTTATTTTCTTTATCTAATCCTATTGGATTTAGTTATTTAAGCTTATTTTGGATATTAAGAGCTATCATTTATAAATTAAGTTAAACCTTTGAAAAATTTTTTTAAATTTATTAAGCATTTTCTTTTCAGAAAAAAACTCAACCCTTTTCAAAGCCATCTTTGAATATTGAATATATATCTTCTTATTAGTTAATATTTTTTCTATTGCTTTTCGCATTTTTTCAACATCTTTAACCGGGACGAGAATGCCGTACTTATTTTTCTTAATAATTTCTTTAGGTCCATATGGTGAATTGGTAGTAATTATAGGAAGTCCATGGGACATCGCTTCGATTATAACATAACTAAATCCTTCATAATTAGAAGAAAAAACAAATAAATCTGCTTTTTGGTAGAATTTATCTACATTTTTTTGCCACCCAAAAAAACTTACTTTTGATTTCAGGTCTAAACTTAAGACTAATTTTTTTAACTTTTCATAATTTTCACCATCGCCAACGATCCAAAGTTTTGCTTTTTTTATTTTTTTTGAGATTTTATAAAAAGCTTTAATTATAGTTTCTACATCCTTTTGTTCATCTAGTCGACCAACATATAAAATTATCGGATTTTTTTTAATATAATATCTTATTTTTTTATATCTTTCATAAACCTTTATTCCATGATAAATAACAGAGTTTTTTTTATTAATGTTTGTTTTAAACAAACAAAAAAAATTTTTTTTGAGTTCTTTTGAGGTAAATATTATATAGTTAACTTTTTTTAAAGCAAATTTTGTTAAAAAAAATATTATTTTTTTAATAAAAAATGATCGCTTTTCTAAAATTTTCTCATAATTAATATTTACAATAAAAATGATATTGATTTTTGAAATATTTTTTATGAAAGCTAGTATGACAAGGGAATACAAGTCAGCAGCCAATGTAATAATTTTTTCTTTTTTTTGGATTATAAAAAAAGTTTTCAATAAATCTTTGAAAAAGAAAAAAAATTTGATCGGCAATAAAAGAATAGAATCGCTTTTTAAACTAAGATGAGGATAAATTATTTTGTAATTTAATTCTTTAAATTTATATTCGTCTTTTGTAGGATGAAATAGGAAAAACTTAATATTTAATTTTTTATTTTTAATTTTATTTAATTGTTGAAAAAAAGTGCTTAATCCTCCATAAGACCATTTTGAAAAAACAAAAAGCTTCATTAGATTATGTATTATTTTATAAATAAGTAAAAGATTTTAGTAAAGATTTTAGTTATGAAAATTATCTCAAGTTTGTTTCAAAAAGCAATTTTAAAAGAGCGTAGTAAGCTAATTTAGGATTTCCATTATCATCAATTAATAAAGGATCTGCGTTTGGATAATTACCAAGATCTTTTTCTATCCAACTATGATTATCTCGCCAACCAAAGAAATTAATAATTCTCGTTTTTTGATCTTTAGTTTCTTCCAAATATGTTTTGATTAGATTGTAATAAATATCTGCTTGATGCAAAAATCGGTCGTTACCTTGTTTCTCGGTCAAAGAAACATCCATCTCGGTGATATACACATCTAAACCTAGTTGGCGAAAACTCCTTATTGCTTGTATAAATTCCTCGTTGGATGGTACTTTTGTCCAGTTAGGTTGGTTAAAATGTCCTTGCATTCCAACGGCATCTATCAATCCTTTGGCCTTAAGTTTTCTTACTAAATCATACGTGGATTTATACCAAGGCCATCTCGGAGATTCTATAGCGTTGTCATTATAGATGAGAATTGCTTCAGGGTTAGCTTTTCGCGCCTCATCAAAAGCTATTTCTACATACCTTTCGCCTAAACGAGAGTATAAATAATCTTTTTCATACGGAGTAGGATGAAACTCATTGACCACCATTGCGTACTTAATATCTCCTTCAAATCGCTGTAGTATGCTTCTAACACGATTTCTTATCGCTTGTTCAAGTTCCTTATTTGAAAGGTTACTTTCTTCAAGCCAAGCTGGATAGTCATATTTGTAAATGATTGGTCCTAATATTGGCTCCATATCATTTTTTTTCGCGAGGTTAACGTATTTTTTGCCTTCTTCATAATTTTCTATGCCTTGTTTGGTCTCTACTAAATCCCATTTTAAGTACCAAGTTATAGATAAACCATCAAAAACATTAAGGATTATATTTCCCGATCTATCATAGTGCGATTCTAAATTGCTTATTATCAAATTTATTTGGCCAGAGAATAATCTCAAAGGAATAATTCTGTCCGTTCTCCACTTCCACCCATTCTCCCCCTTCTTCGCAATCATCAAAGGAATCGGTCCGGCAAGGGAGCGGTATTGTTCGGGGAAAAGGGAGGGGTCGAGGTTGTAGACGGCAACAACAAAAGGATTACCATCTTTATCAACCAAAGGCGTACCATCTTCTTTAGTTGAAACATATGTTATTCCTTGAGCGATTTGTTCGGGTGAGAGTTCGATACCCGCATTTTTTAAAGCATTGACAAACTGGGGGATTGGCGCTTCTTTTTTTGTCAGGTCAAATAGTTCCGGATTGGTGGCGCGAGGGTCGGGGAGTTGAAGGCCGTTAACTTCGATGGTAGGTATTGGGGTTGGTTCGGGCGTTGGAGATGTTTGTGGGGTTGGGGTGATTGTTGGAGTTGGTGATGGCTTTGGAGTTGGGGTTAATTCGATGCTTTCTGGGGTAGCTGTTAGAAGAGCATAACTTACCAATTGGGTTTGTTCAGATGGTGATAATTTACTAATTGAGAAAAGATGAGTCTTTCCGTCTGGTTTTTGTAAATAAATCTCATCAACATAAATAGAAAAAACTCGTTGTCTTTGTTCTTCGGTTGTAGCTTGATTCATTGCCGCAGAAAAATCAGTCCAATTTTTTCCTTGTCTTAAAACAAAACCAAAAATTGGTCCTTGAGTGTCTTTTTTTGGATCGATAGTAACTGTCTTACCTTCAAGTAATAATTTATAAATTTCTGGTTTTAAAGGATAAATTCCACCAAACGTTCTTCCACCATCATCTGACGGAATAGTAGTAACAAAATCAATGGCAAAACCCGACTGAAGCTTACCATCTTTATCAAGATAGGAAATCACTCCCAAAATTGGTTTTCCATTTGGGCCAACAACTGTCGTTAAAGCATAATCAACATTGCCAGCACCTAAAGCAACAGTTTCACCTAACTGCCAAGGATTTTGAGGATTTCTGTTTTTAAATTCTTGGAAGAAAGAAGTATTTGCTTGATTTAATTTTTGAAAATCAGGATCATTTTGTTTTTCTTTAGCAAGGGTAAAAACTAAATTAGTCGGTTGCGCCTCAGGTTCTGGAGTAGGTGTGGGTCTTATTTCTGTTGAAGAAGGTCCGCAACCAGAAAGACCTAAAACCCCGGTAGTTAAAGCACTGCTGCCTATTAAAATACGTGCCAACGGCTGATTTGCTTCTTCTGGTGCTTCCCCTCCTCTTGATCCTGGATATGTATTTAATTTTTCGTTAAGACCCATTTTAGGGTATAATTTAAATTAAATAATATTATAAGATATTTTTCAAAAAATGTCAAGTCGAGAACAGTTACGGTCGATTCTTAATCGTTTATCGAGCCATTTTCTTAAAGAAGAAGATCCTCGATATTGGCAATTTTTATCTTTACCAACTAAAAAGGAGGAGAAGATAATAAGAACAGTAAGAGATTTTAGTCAACAAAAATATGAAGAGTTAACCGAAGAAATTAAAGAAAACGATTGGCAGCTTTTGGGGTATTTAATGGAAAGATTCTCTGACACATTTTCTAAAGAACTTTTTGATCAACAAATTTTGGCATTAATAAGAGCCATTGAAGCCTATAAAAATCCCCAAAAAAAAGGTGAGATTTTTCAGATGGCCACCGGTGAAGGAAAAAGTAGTGTTGTGATTCCTCTTTTGATTGCTTTTTTATATTTAAAAGGCGAACGGGTAGAAGTTTATGAGGTCAATCCCTATCTTCTAGAAAACGCTTATAATCATTTTTTAGAATTTGCAAAAGCATTGGGAATTGAGGAAAAAGTTGGGATTTTAGAAGAGTATCAAGATAAAAAACATGCGCGAAAAAAACCAATTGTTTTTGGTTACTGGGCAGATTTTATTCACTATCGTCAGCATCAATTTTTAACCGAAGAAAAAAATGGTCAAAAACCGCCAATAATGATTTTAGATGAGGTTGATCCTCTTTTAAATGAAGAAGCGATTGTCCCAGCTGTTATTGGCGAAGAAAAAGAAGAAAAAACAGTTTCCATAATTAATAGTCTAATAGAACAAATAAACAACCCACCAAAATCAGAAGAAGTTGATGAAGAAGAAAAAAGAAGAGAACAAGAAATAAAAGAAAAATTAAATGGTTTTAATTGTAGAGGAAAAAAAATTGATTTATTTGATGTCACTCAAGAAAAACCAGAGAAGGAAGAAGATTTTTTTCAAAGAATTAAAACTATTTTTGAGCATTTATCAAAACTAATGGAAGAAGACCCAGATCTTAAACAAATGAGCGATCGGAAAAAGAAAGATGATATTTTTAAAAATTATATGTGGCATCATTTAATTGCTTTTTTCGAAGAAGAAACCGGGGTAAGATATGAAGAATTGTCAAAACAAGAAAAAAAAGCTTTAGAAGAAATTTTTCATAACTGGCGATCTTTTTTTTGGTTTAGCTATTTTGAAGGAGTATTAGTTAATGCGTTTTTAATGAAAGAAGGGGTGGATTATAAAGTAGAAGAAATCAGTGTGATAGAAAGAATGGACCAATTTCCCTTCATCTTTCTAACCTCAAAGATAAAAATTATTCCTTTATCGGCGCAGACTGGATATTCTGAAAGAGGCAAACAATTCGATTTTTTAACTCATCTTTTTCTTTTGATAAAACATGCTAAAAGCCTTAAACAGTTACCAGAAACGATTAGTATCGGAAAGAAAGATAGGATGTCAATTTTAGCTTATTATGTTAATGCCATTGAGCAAGGAAGCAAAATCTTGGGTTTTACTGGAACAGCCACGGCGGTTGCTAAAAGAGTAAGAGAGGTTTATGGATTAGATACAACCGTGTTACCTACCCATTTTAAAACTAACAGAAAAGAAAATCCCATGGAGTTTTTTGAGAGTTTTGAAGGTAAACTAGAAAGGGTGATTAAGATTTTAAACACCGGAACATCAAGAAATACTTTAATTGTAGTAGAAGACCCTAAAGAAGCAGAAAAGATAAGAGAAGCAATTGAAGAATCCCTCGATGAGTTGGTAGTTGTTAATTTGCTTTCAGCAGAAAATGAAGAAGATGATGTTAGATTATATCAATGGCTTTCAAAAAAAGAAGAAAAAAGAAAGATTTTAATCTGTGTCAAAATGGTTGGTCGAGGAGTGGATTTAAGGCCAGATAAAGCCATAATTGAGGAGGGAGGTTTTCTTCTTATCTCCTTAACTCCTTTTAAATATAGAAGAAGTTTTGACCAACTTTTAGGCCGAGTTGGCCGGCGACAAGAGGCGGGTGAAGTTTATACTTTAGTTTCTTCTGATGATGAAATATTTTCTTATTTACCAGAAAAAGAAAAGGCAAAATTAACTCAATTTATTAACCAGAAAAGATTTGATCAAGTTAAAAGAATGGTTGATGAAGCTTGGAATTACTGGGAAGATGAGATTACCCAAAGAATGCGCTATTGGATAATTTTCAGTACTCCAATTGAAAGAATTAGACTTTGGATTGAAGAGAAAATCAATCTTTCATTTTATGAAGAAAAAGAATTATTGACTTATGGTATAAATCCAGAGGAATTCAAACGTTATCTTCATACTTGGTGGCCTTATATTTTAGAAGAGTTAGAGGAAACTTATCAAGCATGGTTGGCTGCTTATTCCCTAACTTCTTTTGGTCAAACAAGTGATCAAAAGTCATTTTGGACCACTTATGTTTTTTCTTATCTTCGTGATCGATTCATGGAGGAGTTTTTTTAATCAACTTTCGTCACCAAATAATCTTGAAACTGAAAGTTTTGGGTGGCAATGTTAATAGTTTTTCCCGGGGCAATAATTTGCTCTTCACCAAAAACAAATTTACCGTTTTTTTCTGAAACTTTTATCCTTCCTTTTATGGTAATGTGTTTTTTTCTTTCTGATTCAACTGGGTAATATATACCAGAAAGATTATACACTTCTTGAGAATCTTCGGTTTTTTTATCAATAATCTCGAAAACTATTTCTTCTCCATCAAAATATTTCTCACCAATAACTACTGTTTCTGCTTCCCATGGGTACGCCCATTTTTTAACAACAGTAATATTTTTTATTGTTAGTTTTTCTTTAATTGGTTTTTCCGAAAGCTCAATAATTGTTCCAGAAAACTGAACCTTTGGAAACTCAAAATCAACCGGCGCCCCAACTCCAATCGCCGATCGTTTAAAATTATATTTTCCCGAGCTCATTTTTTTGACTTTTAATTTCATTATAAGATAGACATCGTATTGATTTGACCCCCACCAAGGATAGTATCGGACTGATAAAATTTCGGCAATTGGCTTGCCAGTTAAATCAAGTTCTTGATCGCCTTTTTTGAAATTTTTTACAAACCAAATCGATGGTTTTTGAGTGGAAGCCCACCAAATACCTTGACCAACCTTTACTTTGACATAAACATAGGTTGGTTTAACAAAAAAAAGTTTATAAATTGAGACTAAAGCAACAAAGACAATACAGGCAAAAAAGATTGAGAGAAAGTAGTTGTCGATGAGAAAATGAATAATTTTTTTTAAAGTTTTTTTCATTTTATTATTTATTTTACTATAAAAGTTGTGTAAAAATTGTGTAAACATAGTATAAACGTTGTGTAAAAGTTGTGTAAAGGTTAAAATAGGTTTATGAAAGTGATTAAAGTTGAAGATTTTGAAATTTGGAAGGAATCAATTGAATTGGTAGTTTTAGTTTATAATCTTAATTAAAAATACAGATTTAAAAAGAGATTTTGTTTTAAGCGAACAGATTAAGAAATCAGTCATTTCAATTCCTTCAAATATTGCAGAAGGGTTTGAAAGAAATAATAATAACGAGTTTAAACACTTTTTAAACATCGCTAAGGGATCTATTGGAGAGTTAAAAACTCAAGTTTATATCGCTTTAAGATTAGAGCTTATTAATAAACATCAATTTGACGAATTAAATAATAAAATCATCCGTTTGTCATCGAAAATAAGTAATCTAATTACGCATCTAAGAAAAAAACAAAAATAAACAACGTTTACACTATTTTCACACTATGTTTACACTATATTTACACTTTCTTGAACGTTTATTAGCCCTATTTCTATTAATTTTTCTTTCTCCTTTATTCGTAATTTTATACATTTTAGTAAAATTCATCTCCCAAGGCCCATTTTTATTTAAACAACTTCGAGCTGGAAAAAATAAAAAGCCGTTTTGGATTTATAAAATAAGAACGATGGTAGAAAACGCAGAGGATTTAAAAGAAAAAATAAAACATTTAAACCAAGCTGATGGGCCGGTATTTAAAGTTTATGATGATCCACGGTTTACAAAAATAGGTCGATTTTTAGCAAAAATTGGGATTGATGAACTACCCCAGTTGATAAATATTGTAAAAGGGCAAATGAGTTTTGTTGGCCCAAGACCACTTCCCTTAGATGAAGCCAAAAAAATTCCAAAAAAATATGAAAAACGATTTTTGGTCCTTCCTGGTATTTTTTCCTCTTGGGTAGCTTACGGTGCTTTTCATAATGATTTTAAAAAATGGATGGAGTTGGATTTAAAGGATGTTGAAAATAAAAGTTTTTGGTATGATTTAAAAATTGTTATTAAATCTTTCGGTTTTGTTTTAAAATTGATAATAAGGAGTGTAAAAATTGGTATAAACGTATAAACATAGTGTAAACGTTGTGTAAATATTGTGTAAAAATAGTTTAAATATTATTCAAAACTTTAAATTTTAAATTATAAATTTTTAAACGAATTTCTAAATTTTAAAACTATTTTTTTTAAATTAAGATTAGTTTTATCGTTTTAAAATTTGTTTTAACCCTCCGAATCGGAGGGTAGTAATTCTTTAATGTACCAAATCCAAAAAGGTTTAATCATCCAAAAAATAGACAAAGAAACGGTTATTTTTGATGCTGAGGAATCAGTACTTTATACTTTAAACGAAACCGCCTCAGAAATCTTTCGTCTTCTTAAAAAAGGATTAAAAGAAGAAGAAATTGTTGAGAGAATGGTAAAGAAATATGATGTGAGAAAAGAAAGAGTTGAAAAGGATGTGAGAGAGTTATTTAAGGAATTGGAAAAGAGGAAGATATTATTGTTGAAAAATAAAACCACTTGATAAAGAAAGATTTTTATTTTACCATGGCTCTCGACTAGAAAATTTATAATAACTTTTTCTTCTTTAATAAAACTATAAGTTCATTATATAGTTGTTTTTTACTCTTTTTATATCTCCACTCACATTCTTTAAGATGTAATGGGAAATTCT
>Ga0308407_1000715_pt1 | contig 21792 bp, 22 predicted proteins | sample HotsprSampleMSe2_FD_203476 | JGI IMG/M metagenome (GOLD analysis project Ga0308407, IMG submission 203476) | Hot spring phototrophic mat microbial communities from Mushroom Spring, Yellowstone National Park, Wyoming, United States - 20060911_MSe2 ...
CAAAAAAATATCTTTCTGGTGGATTTCTTTTTTCTTGTTTTAAAAATCCTGTCCATTTGATATTTGTTAGTGATCTTGATTTGTAAATATCATTTTTATAGAAGAACTCTGATTTTGAATAGAGAAATAAATTTTCACTTTCGTTTTCAAGTTTATCAGGCGTTCCAATAGATTGTCTTTTTCTATTAAGAATTATTTCATTCCTAAAATTCTCCTTTCCAAAAATCTCATCCAACAAACATCTCACAATCCAATTTCCATTGTAATCGCAACGGACAAAGATGCTTCCTTTTTCATTGAGCCATTCTCTTGCTATTCTCAATCTATTTTCAAGAAGCGTTGCCCAGTTGGCGTCTTTGTAGTTTGTGCGGTAAAGAAACTGATCGGATGAATCCAAATTAAACGGCGGGTCAATGTAAATTGTCTGCACTTTTTCTTTAAACTTAGGCAAAATTGTATTTAATGCCTGATAGCTTTCGCTTTTGATCAGCCAGCCATCAAGGGAGTTGTCTAAATCATCAAACAAACTTAAAATTTCAAGCTCTATATCTTTAAAGTATTTTGTATCAATGGGTAAATGTTCATATTTTTTTGTTAAATGTTTACCTGTTAAATCGTTTTCAAAAATTTCTTCTATCTGAAATTTATCATCTACAATTCCCAGTTCTTGCCATTCTTTGAGTTGTTGTTGTAAGTTTTGATGATTGAATATTTTTTCAATCAAGGGGATTTGATTTATCCTATCCAAAGTGATTACATAGTTTGCATTCTTTACGAATTTGGGTTTGTTCCAGATTTTGAGGAGTTCATCTTCGAATTGGGCGATAAAGTCAATAATTTTGAAGGCGATATTTTTAAGGATTTGCAGTTGATTGACTCTATCGCTTCTCCATTCGTTGGCACCGTCCCAAAAGTATTGATAACTCCAGAGTTTGAATTGTTCTTGCAAGAAGGCTTTGGCGTTTTTGTTAATAAAGAAATCCACTTCGCTTTGCCGTTCAAAGAGAGAAAAGGCACGTTCTAACTGTTCTTCGGTAATATGTATTGCTTTCTTTTTGAGTTCTTTAAGAATATCATCGGTTTTGGTTGTTCTTCCTTTTTCAGAATAAAGAACCTTGAAGACGATAGTTTCATTTTCTTTGACTTCTGCGAGTTCATAGAGTAAACTTCGTTTTTCGTTGGCTTTTTTGTTTTCAATCGTAGAGGCATCGAAATAAAATTTTAAGGTATCAAACTCAAGGGGCATACTACGAAAAATTCTATCGGTTTTGACGTAGTAAAGCATTTGGGTTTTCCAGAAGAGCATCACATCTTGGGTATTGGTATAGACTTTTTCGTAGATATTGTTGTGGAAGGGGGTATCGTTGAAGTAGATGGAGCCGTTTTGGGTAAAATATCGGTGGAAGAAGGAATAGAGTTTGTCGAAGAGTTCATCACGGAAACTGGGGTATTGTTGTCTGGTGGCGTTTTGAATATCCTCTTTGAGCAGTCTTTCGATTTTGCTGTAATAGTTAGATTTCACTTTCATCAGGTTAATGAAGCCGCCTGTTCCTTCGATTTTCGCACCGATGAAGATGTTTTGTAAGGCATTGAAGAATTTTTGCTCTTTGGTCATAGAAGTTTAAACTTTGCTTAAAGATTGTTTATACTCAAAAATAATTGGTTTTTGTTAAACCTCACCCCCAGCCCCTCTCCAAAGGAGAGGGGAGTTTTTGTAGTCGTAGATTTAAAGTTTTACTAAAAACCACTTTTGATTGAGTATTCAAAAATAATTGGTTTTTGTTAAACCTCAATCCCTAAATCCCTTTCTCCAAAGGAGAAAGGGAGTTTTTGTAGTCGTAGATTTAAAGTTTTACTAAAAACCACTTTTGATTGAGTATAAATGGGTTTTAAAGGTACAAAAATTTTGATGAAAAGGATTTTTTTTGAACTTTTTTATTTTTGTTGTAGTTTTGCAAGTAGAAATTGGGGACGACTGGTCTTGACAGGCTGAGTTGTCTGAATGTGTAAGCACGCCGAGAAATGGAAGTATTCTCGTCAAAATTCCTTCCGAACAATAACTGGCGAATCTAACTACGCCCTTGCTGCATAGTCTGGTAGGCTATCGGCATGCACTCCGCCTTCGGTTAGCTCTGTGCTGAGGGGTATCGGGGTGTCATCTTACAGAGCTGGCAAGCAACGAGCCGTAAGTTGCTTGTAAGACACAAACGGCTACGAGGCAGTCTTAGGTTAGTTTTGTACCTTGGCTGCTTCCGACAAGCAAACAAAACTAAGCGTGTAGAAGACATTCGGAAACCTTCTCTGGACGAGGGTTCGAGTCCCTCCGTCTCCACTAAAAGAAAACCTCTCTAATAGAGAGGTTTTTTGTGTTTTAGGCTATCATTACGCCCATCTGTAAATCTTCTTTGATACTTCGTAAGCACTTTTTCTGCGTTCTCGATACAGGTATGCTTTGTTCGGTGGTAAGCAAGACACTATCTTTTGAAAAGGCTTTGATATAATTTTTATTGACTAAATAAGAGCGATGTATTCGCAAGAAAGTGTCTTGGGGGAGGTCGTTACTTACTTTTTTCAGGGGGTAAGAAAAACAATAGCTTTTGTTGTCGTTGGTGTGGATACAAGTGTAATTGCCTGAGGCTTGCAGAAATACAATTTCTTCGTGAGGAAATATGTATTTATTTTTCCTATCGGCAATTTCCATATACTTTTTCTGCCCCAAAAGCACTCGCTTTACAAAAGGGATAGCTCTAATCTTTTCATAGATGTTCATCAGAGGACAGCCCTCCTCCAAATCTACAATGAGTTGTACAAGTTGTTTCATAATCTTGATAGTTTAGAGTGTTGCATAAAAAATTACAGGTTTTGTTTTTTTACATGTATGCCACAAAGTTTCAAAAGGTAAATGCTTTTTACTCAAAAAACATTACCATTCAGGAAAGTGCCTTGAACCTCAATAAAGCGATTTATGTAGAAGGTTTTTGTTATTTGCTACCCAAAAACACTGAAAAAAATCCATTCACTCAAATGCTAAGTTAATTTGCGAATTAGCACCCCGCTCAAATGCTTTTTGGAACAAGAATTGGTAAAGGATTTAACAAAAAACAATTTTTATTTTTCAATCTAAACCTTTTAAAAAAATGAAAAAGCAAAACAAACTCGCTCGTTTCTTGGCTATCTGCTTGATAGGTAGCATTGGTTTCATTGGTGCTTGTAAAGGTCCCAAAGGCGACCCAGGTCCGCAAGGCGACCCAGGACCACAAGGTGCTCAAGGTCCCGCAGGACAAAATGGTCAAGACGGTGCTCCTGGTGCTCCCGGACAAGATGGTTTCATCTCCCTAAACCCCCCTGCTTCGGTTACGCTTGTTGGTGCTAAACTCAGCGACAACGCAACTCACCTTGGAGGCAGCCCTGCCGATGATAACACCACACTAAACAGACTTCAAAGCCCTGCCGCGTACAATTACAACCTCGGTGCATCAAACGGTTTTTTGTTTTTCACTTTAAGAAGTTCCTCATCGCCATCTAGTTTGTCCATCAGCATTCAATCTACCGCTACTAATTTATCCTCAATGAACACATCAAACATAACAGCTTTTAGTGTAAGTGGAAATCTTTATTTCCCTGCGAGTGGTGGTTTGCATTTAAAATTCTTCGGTATTTCTGATAACAACTTAGCTAATGATGATACCATTAAATTTACTACACCAATCTCCTATAATGCTACTACAGGTATTCTTACGCTGAACTTTACTATCCAAGACGCTTCAGGCGATGGAGATGGTAATGGAAATGCAGTAGCACAGACATTAAATGGCAATACAGGTCCCGCAAGTGGTACATTTAGCATACAAGTTCCTGTGTCAAGTGCAACCTCACGCACGCTGTAAGGCACTTTTTTCATACAGGTGTTTGCTATCGCTTAGGCTTTGCCAAAGGCGATAGCTTTTTTGTTTCAGTTTATGGCAAGTATTTGCGTAATCCGATAGATTCTGCTTTCATGAAAAGTTTTTGCTTTTATACTCAAAAATAATTGGTTTTTGTTGAACCTCACCCCCAGCCCCTCTCCAAAGGAGAGGGGAGTTTTTGTAGTCGTAGATTTAAAGTTTTACTAAAAACCACTTTTGATTGAGTAACAAACTTACCATAAAAAGCCAAAAGAAAAAATAATTATGCCCAAAATTTATGCTTCATTATCTTTCCGATTTTTTGACTAACTTCTCTAAATTTTCTACAAACATTTCAGGGGCTTTTTGCACCCATTGAGCCATCTGATTTTCGCTTTTATGTTTGGGGATATAGTCTAATAATTTGGAAATATTAAAATCTTGGCTCATAATACCTGCTCCAGCTTTTTGAGCATCTAAGGCGTTGTAACTTTGCTCAAACTGCCCTTCTACGGGAATCATCATTACGGGTTTGCCCAAGTACATTGCCTCGCAAACCGATTCAAAACCTGCCGTAGTTACAAAAGCCTTGCAAGTTCGCATTTTTTCTAAAAATTTGCTATCGTTAATTTGATGAAAGACCAAATTTTCGTGGTAATGCTCTACTTCGGGGGCATTTTTTCTATCCCAAAAACACTCTAATTTGATGTGCGGGTTTTGTTTGTGCCAAGCAATAATATCGTCTCCGTAGCCATCATTATTCACGTAACACAAAATAAAATCTTGTTTTTCGGGCTGTAAGCTCAACACTTCTTTTCGCAAAAGCGGTGGCACAACAAGAATATTTTTATAGTCTTTCAGATATGGAGCAAACGAAAGAGCTAATTTGATTTTTGCCCCTACGCAAGTAATTTTAGTATTCTGCCGAAGCAGAAATTTATCAACAAGATGATTTTTCGGAAACTCAAATTGCGGGTGTTCTAAAAAATACTGATGCCCCACTACCGCCATCGGAATGGGATTTTTGTGAAAAATGTTGTAAAAACCTGCCAAAAAGTCGTAAAAATTGATAATTACATCAGGTTGATAGGTTTTGTAGTAGCGGTTTAATTCTGAAAGACTTTTGAGAAAAGTTTTAAGTTTGCTTGTGTTGTACAGAATGGTTTTTCCTATCAATATTTTGCGGTTGTCTTTGTCTTTTACAAAATTAGGACTTTCAAAATAATGAATGGGAGCGGTAATTTGTTCCTCAAAAAAAGTAGGAATTTTTCGGTGGCTTTTGCCTACCAAAACGGCTACTACTTCGTGTTGGGCTTCTTTGAGAATGGTTTGCAGGGCAATGGCTTGAGTAAGGTGTCCTCTGCCCTCGCCTTGAACGATGAAGAGAAATTTTGCCAAAGTGATGTTTGTTTAAAATGTTTTTGGCAAAAGTAGCGAGTTTTTGAGATTTTCAAACAAAAATCAGGTTTTTTGCTTTTTCTTTTTAGCCGCAGGGAAAAGCACATTGTTTAGGATAAGCCGATAACCGGGCGAATTAGGGTGCAGGTTGAGGTCGGTGGGTTCTTCGCCAACGAAGTGTTGGTAGTCTTCGGGGTCGTGTCCGCCGTAGAAAGTCCAAGTGCCGTTGCCGTGTGTGCCGTGAATGTAGCGTGCTTCGTTACAGATTTTATTTTCAGCCATTACCACTACTTCGGTTTTGAGAACTCTGTTCTTGAAGGCAGTAGTTTGTCCCATAAAACCTTTGATAAGATTTTCGTGGCATTGTGTCAGCATCGTAGGGATAGGGTCCCATTTTGCCGAAAAAGTAAATAACTGAAAGAAATCGGTTTTTTCGTTTACGCCTCTTTCGTGTTGCTGGTTGTCTATGTCAGAGTATTCATACACATAAGGATTTTTTTCTAAATGAAAATCTTTGAAGGCGAATGTATTTTTGAAATTCAGTTTTTCTTGGGCGTTGGGGTCTGCTCCGTCGCCATCGTACATAGTTTCGCAAATATCTACACCATCGGCGGCAAGGGCTATATCGAAGGTATCGGTAGCCGAACACATCGCAAACATAAAACCTCCACCTGCTACGTAATCACGAATTTTTTTTACGATATTGAGTTTGAGTTGCGAAACTTTCGCAAAACCCCATTTCTTGGCAGTTGCTTCAAGTTCTTTTTTTTCCTGAATGTACCAAGCCTGATTGCGAGCCATTGCGTAGAACTTGCCTTGTTGCCCCGTGAAATCTTCGTGATGCAGATGCAACCAATCGTACTCGATGAGTTTGTTTTGCATAATTTCGTCGTCGTAAATCAAATCGTAAGGGATTTCGGCGTATGTAAGCACGAGCGTAACGGCATCGTCCCAAGGTTGCTTAGTTTTGGGCGAATAAACGGCAACTTTGGGGGCTTTTTCAAGTTTCACCACGTCCATATTTGCCGAAGGACTGCTAATTTCAGCTAAAATCTGATTGTATTGAGCATCGGAAATAACCGAAAAACTTACCCCTCGTATCGTAAGTTCATTTTGTATTTTTTGAGAATACTTGGTAGCAAAACTTCCCCCCCTGTAATTGAGCAACCAATCTACTTCTTGCCCTACTTTATCAAGTACCCAATAAGCAATACCATAGGCTTTAAGATGATTTTTTTGGGTTTTATCCATAGGTATCAGGATATAATTTGCCCAAGCGATTTGGACAAAAAAGAGAAGCAGGAAAGTTTTTATGAGCATCTTCATTGTTTTCAGAAGGCTTTTAGAACTATATTTGCAAAATAAAATTTCCTAATTTAACAACAAATTTGAAGCCAAAGTTTCGTTTTATTTACAAAAGCAAGATTTTCATTGTAAAAATGCATCGTTATTTCATTACAGCCATTGGCACAGATTCGGGCAAGACGCTCACCAGTGCCATTTTCACACAAGCTCTACAAGCCGATTATTGGAAGCCTGTGCAGTCGGGCTTACCCAAAGATGCCGATACGATTGCCCAATTAGTAGATTTTCCTGTGTGTATTCACCCGTCGGCTTACGAGTTTGCCAAACCAGCTTCGCCTCACGATGCCGCCAAAGCCGAAAATAAGCAAATTCATCTTTCTGAAATCAATCTTGTAGAAACCAAAAATCATCTGATTGTAGAAGGAGCAGGCGGGTTGTTAGTTCCGCTCAATGACGAACACTTCGTAGCTGACCTAATACAAAAATTTGATTTAGAAGTAATTTTGGTTATCAATTTGTATTTGGGCTGTATCAATCATAGTTTGCTAAGCATACAAGAACTCAAACGCAGAAACTTGAAGGTAAAAGGCATAATATTTAATGGAGAGCCAAACGAAGAAACCCAAAATATCATTCTACATCATAGCCGATATAAATGTTTGCTACATATCTATCCCGAAAAGCAAATCAATAAAGAAGTTGTAAAAAAGTATGCAGCAATATTGCTTGAAAAATTAGAAAATCTTTAGGTAATTGCACAAAAATCACAACAAAAGTGGAAAAAGTAGTTAAATTAAGAGAAAATACGATTTTCAAAGGCGACCCTGTCATCTGGTACGTTGTGTTGGCTCTTTCTATTATTAGCATTTTGCTTGTGTATAGTGCCACGCAAAGCCTCGCCTACCGAGAAAATAGCGGTGATACGGTATATTACCTGAAAAAACATTCATTTTTTATTTTATTTTCTCTTTTTGTGATGTGGTTGGCTCATCGGATAGACTATCGCTACTATGCTCGGCTTTCCAAATTAGCTTTGCAAATAGCTGTTCCACTGCTTGTTATCACTATGTTTTTTGGTGTAGAACTCAATGAAGCTACTCGTAGCTTGACAATTCCAGTTATCAATGTTTCGTTTCGTCCTTCCGATTTAGCCAAACTTGCTCTGATAGCTCATCTGGCGGCGATGCTTTCTAAAAGGCAAAAAAACATAGAGGACATTCAGGAGTCAATTTTTCCGATGGTAATTTGGGTAGGGGTAATTTGTGGCTTGGTAGCTATCAATAATTTTTCAACCTCTTTTGTGATTTTTGTAACTGCTCTTTTGGTGATGTTTATTGGGCGTGTGCCGATGCGATATTTTGCTGTTTTGGCTATTTTTGGATTGTTAGTCATTGGAGTTGCTCTCAGAACAGGTTCGCGTTGGGAAACTTTCAAATCGCGTATGGAGGCTTATTTAGAACTCTTGCAGTCGCCCGAGAAATCTGTTGATACACAAATTGAGCAATCTTTCATTGCTATCGGTACAGGTGGATTTTGGGGCAAAGGACCTGGCAGAAGCACACAGCAAGAATTTTTATCGCAAGCCTATTCCGATTTTATTTTTGCTATTTTGGTAGAAGAATACGGTTTTTTGGGCGGAGTGATTGTTATTTTCCTATACCTGACGCTACTCTACCGAGCTATGAAGATAATGTCGCGTTCAAATAGAGCTTTTGGAGGCTTGCTGGCAACGGGTTTGGCTTTTAGTCTGGTAATACAGGCTTTGGTGCATATATGTGTTTCTTTGGGAATGGTGCCTGTTACGGGTTTGCCTTTGCCTATGCTCAGTATGGGCGGAACTTCGTTGCTATTTACAGGTATTGCCATCGGCATCATTCTGAGCGTAAGTCGCGGCGATATTGAGGAGTGAACTACCAAAAAACTAAAGATTTTTTGGCTTCGTGCTTCACAGCAACTTGCTTACATCCTGTTAAGGTAGAAGTCTTACTATTGCTCCACACGTGTACTCGCAAGTTCCTTACGAGGTTTTAATGTCTTTACTGACAATACAAATATACATAGTTTTTTTACAAAGTCAATATTTATTTTAAATATTTTTTGTGCCTTACATCCCCGAAGCTAAAGACTTCGGGGTTTTACGGCACGTTTTATAAAACACAAATTTTTATCAATAAGCCCTTTCTAATTTACCTTCTATGAAATTCATCAGTGCTTTATTTACGACTTTGTATCCACCGGGCGTAGGATAATTGCCTGTAAAGTACCAGTCTCCAAGATGATTGGGACAGGCTTGGTGTAGGTTTTCTACACTTTGGTAAATTACTTTCACTTCGGCTCGGATATTGGCTTTTTTTCTAATCATTTCGGCTATTTTTTCCGAGATTTCATCATCAGAAAATTGAGCATACAATCTTTGAACAATATTTTCTTGTGTCGAAAGAATTTCTTTGCCAATAATCTCTTCCATATCTATGTTTTTTTCTTTCAGTAGCTCTAAGGTTGCCCTGAAAGCAACAAACTCGCCCATTTTAGACATATCTATTCCGTAGCAATCGGGATAGCGAACTTGTGGAGCGGACGAAACAATTACGATTTTTCGGGGGCAAAGTTTATCAAGCATTTGCAAGATGCTTTCTTCCAGCGTTGTTCCCCGCACGATGGAGTCATCAACAATTACAAGCGTATCTTGTCCTGCTTTTACAACATTGTAGGTGGTATCATAGACGGTATTGACCATTTCCTTGCGGTGCTTATCATCAGTGATGAAAGTACGTAATTTAGCATCTTTTACGACAAGTTTTTCAATACGAATATTGCTATGTGTAATTTTACGGAGATTTTCCAAATCGTTTTTTTGGAGCAAGAGCGTTCTTTTTTCTGCCAAATAATTTTCTATTCCTTGCAGAAGTCCTAAGAAAGAGGTTTCGGCTGTATTGGGTACATACGAGAAAACAGCATTTTCTAAATCAAAATCAATGGCTTCTAAGACTTTGGGGGCGAGTAGAAGTCCTAATTTTTTTCTTTCGGCATAAATTTGTGGGTCTGTGCCTCGCGAAAAATAAATTCTTTCGAAACTGCAAGCCTTTTTTTCGGTAGCTTCGGCAAAAGGTTTTTGCTCAAAATTGCCGTTTTTATGCACAATAAGCAGATGAGCGGGCTTTATTTCTTCAATTTCATCGTAGGGAGCATCGAAGGCGAGTTTGATGGCGGTTCTTTCGGAGGCAACCACCACGAACTCATCATTTGCCCAAAAATAAGCGGGGCGAATGCCCGCAGGGTCGCGAGCTACAAAAGCCGCTCCGTAGCCCGTTATGCCTGCTATGGCGTAGCCACCGTCGAAATCTTTGCAAGCTCTACGCAAAACACGCTGTAAATCAATATTTTGTTCAATAATGGCAGACATTTCGCGTTTTGTGTATTGGTCTTTGTAGGCATCGTAGATGAGTTGATTTTCTTCGTCTAAGAAATGCCCGATTTTTTCAAGGACGGTAACCGTATCGATTTTCTCTTTGGGGTGTTGCCCTAATTGGAGGAGTTTGTCGAAGAGTTCGTCGTTGTTAGTCATATTGAAGTTACCTGCCAGCACTAAATTTCGGCTACGCCAGTTGTTTTGTCTAAGGAAGGGGTGGCAGTTTTCAATAGAATTTAGTCCGTGTGTGCCGTAACGCAGATGTCCCAAAAGCACTTCACCTGTGAAGGCAACATTTGCTTTGAGCCAAGTGGCATTTTGGCTTTCGTGCTTGTGGTGTTTGATAGATTTTTTGATTTTTTTGGCAATTTTCTTAAAAATCTTGTGTGTTGCCTGTTGGTTGGTAGAACGATACCTGCTGATATAACGAATACCCGGTTCTACATCTAACTTTATGACAGCAACGCCTGCCCCATCTTGCCCTCGGTTGCTTTGTTTATCCATCATCATATAAAGTTTGCCGAGCGGATACAAAACCGAGCCGTATTTATCAATGTAATGTTGATAAGGTTTTCGCAGACGAATAAAAGCTATTCCACACATAGAATTGGGCGTAAAAATTTGCTACAAACTTAACAAATTTGTGTGGAAAAAAATGCCTTTTGCATAGAAAAAGCAAAAATTACTACGTAACGTGAGTTATAAGCAGTTATCTTAAAAAAATCATATTTTTTTGACTATGCTTCGGCGGTTCGGCTACGCTCACCGACCTTAGCTCAGTAACCACCCCCAACCCCTCCTTCAAAGGTCATAATCTTGCAAAAAAAGTTTAAAAAAATAATTTTTTTTAGTTTTTTTGTTCGCAAATATTGCTAAAAGGTTTTTTATGGCTTCTTCTAAGATTTTTTTCAAAAAAGTAATCAACGATGTATTCGCAACGCTGATGGCAAGTAGTTTTTTAGCTACGTTTGTGGCGTATCGCATAGGCAATTACGAAGTAGAAAGTTTAAGTTATTGGATTTTGTTTGTTTTATTTACGATTTTGCTTTTATCGGGGCTTATTTTTTTGAGAAAGTCAAGACCACAGCGAAAAAACGTTTGGGACTGGATTTTCCCAATTAGCCTACTTGGTTTTGCAATAGGTTTAGTTGCATTTGCTATGAGTTTAGGAGATATTTACGACAAAAATTTTGGAAAAAAACTTTTAGATAAGATTGATAGCGATTTTATGCGTAGTATGGTTGATATTTATGCCAGTGGAGCAAACGAAACCTTACTTCTCAAACCCTTAGGATTGATTTTGGTGCTATTGGTTACGATTGTGCCTCGTTTTTTAGGAGCTTGGGGTAGCAACCGAAAATAATTATGTAATCCTTTTCTAAAACTTACATTCGCTCAATTTTTGGGCGAAATGGCAAGGTATTTGAGCTGATTTAAGCAGTAAGTTTTAGTAAAAGTTTAAAGATATGAAAAAGGCAAACCTTCATTAAGGTTTGTTTTTTTATTCCTAAAATGAAATTGGCAAAACAATTTTTTGAATTTAGAAAAAAGCCTTGTATTTTTATTCAAATTTTTGGTATTTCTACTCAAAAAACTATGCTACAAGAGGAAATAGAAATCAGCGAACTGCGGTTAATCACCGACCTTATCAAGCAAAAATACAACTACGATTTTTCTAACTATGCAATGTCTTCGTTCAAGAGGCGTGTAGCAAGAGTATTGGAATTGTACAAAATGGATAGTGTCAATACCTTGCTACGTCGTTTGGATATTGACGCTAAATTTTTTAAGGAATTTTTGGCAGAAATCACGGTCAATGTTACCGAGATGTTTCGCGACCCTACGTGTTGGGTGGAACTTCGCAACCAAATCATTCCCAATATTCGTCAGAATAACCAAAAGTTTTCTATTTGGCACGCAGGTTGCTCCTCGGGCGAGGAGGTGTATTCGATGGCTATCTTGCTCGAAGAAATGGGCATCTTAGATGATGTGCGTATCGTTGCTACCGACATAGACCACGTGATTTTAGACAAAGCCCGCGAGGCACGCTACCATATCAAAAATATGGAAATCAATAAGAAAAATTACAATTCCTTCGGTGGTAAATTTAGCTTAGAAAAATACTACAAAGAAGAAAACGGCAAAGCCGTGATGGATAAAAACTTAGTGCGAAACGTTGAATACAAAGAGCATAATTTGGTTACGGGAAGCACCTTCGCAAAATTTGACTTGATACTCTGCCGCAATGTAATGATTTATTTCAACCAAACCCTACAAAACCAGGTACTCAAGCTCTTTCACGAAAGCCTACACCGATACGCCTATTTGGTCATAGGCTCAAAAGAGTCTTTGATTTGGTGCGAACTTGCCAATAAATTTATTGTAGTCAATAACGAAGAGAAAATCTACAAGAAAATCAGAGATTAGCAGATGAGTCGTATCAGTCTTACGAAAAGTAAATACAACTTACACAACCAATACAAAGCCATTGTGATTGGAGGCTCGGCAGGAAGTTTTCAGGTAATTAGCAAAATCTTACAACATTTGCCCGAAGATTTCCAAGTGCCTATCGTGATGTGTCTGCATCGCCTCAAAGATGTACGCAATGGCTTTGTAGAGGCTCTCAACATCAAAAGCAATAAAATCATTGAAGAACCCTTAGACAAAGAGCAAGTACGCAAAGGGAAAATCTATTTAGCCCCCGCCAACTATCATTTAGGTTTTGAGTTGGGCAATACCTTTACGCTCTCTACCGAAGAAATGTTCAACAATTCCCGCCCCGCTATTGATATTACCTTCCTTACAGCCGCTTATGTGTTCCGAAACAAACTTATCGGCATACTGCTTTCGGGAGCTAACCGCGATGGTGCTTTGGGTATGAAACGCATCTCCGAAAAAGGTGGTATCACTATCGTCCAAGAACCTTCCGAGTGCCTGATTGACACAATGCCCGCCGCCGCCCTGAAAGAAACAGAAATAGATTACGTCCTCACCACCGACGAAATCATTGAGTTTCTACATCAACTTCATTACCATTACGTATAATTAAAACATCACTAAAAACATAGTATAGTATGGTGTAGTATTTGTAGTGTATCAAAAATAATATATTTTTTTGTTTTTTGTATTAAAAAAATGTTTATCTTTGCATTGTAGTTCTTTGATACATTGGTAAGCGGTTGCAAGTCAAAAACTCGGCTTGCGTAAAACCAGTAAGAGTTGAACGCTACATATCGGTAGCCAAAGGTGCTCACATAGCATAAGTACGGACAAGGCATGCCTTGTCCCTTCTTAGGCAACATACCGATGGCCAATAACAAAGATAAAGGCAATCTCAAACTGCCTACTGGCAAATGAGATAGAGGGCGTTGTAGTTCGTCCAATGAAGATGAGTGTTTTTTTGAAATGCTCATAAATCACAAACAAATTTTATAGTACTACAAAATGCTATGAAATTTGAAACTATGAACAAAATTGTAGGTAGGTTATACGCTTTACAAATGCTTATTGTCTTCCTAATCGGCTTTTTTTGCGTATTTCCATTTTTATTTTTATTCGAGTACGTCAAAAAACCTCATTGGAGCGTGTATTTGTATCGGTTTTGGGCTTTTGTTTTCTACAATTTCACATTCATACCTGTCAGAAACAAATATTTGCATAAGTTTTCTGCCAAACGCACTTATATTTTTTGTGCCAATCATACTTCTTACTTGGATATAGCCACGATGGCAAGCCTGATGCTTGGGGCATTTGCTTTCGTAGGTAAAAATTCGCTTTCACGAGTGCCTTTGTTTGGGTATATGTTCCGAAAATTGCATATTGCTGTTGAACGTGAAAGTAAAGTCGGTTCGGCAAAAGCCTTTCTGAAAATGAAAAAAACCTTACAAGCAGGCAAAAGCCTCATTATTTTTCCCGAAGGAGGCATTTATACCGAAAATCCCCCCGAAATGACGCCTTTCAAAGAAGGTGCTTTTCGCTTGGCTATCGAGACGCAAACGCCCATTGTGCCTGTTACGCTCAAATGGGCTTGGAAAGTGCTTCCCGATACACCTCAAAAAATTGCCTCTTGGCACGTTTTGGAAAACACCATTCACCCACCCATCGAGACAGCAGGAATGAGCCTTGCCGATTTGGAAACACTCAAAGAACAAACCTATCGCACCATAGCCTCAGCTCTTTGATTGTTCTTGTTTAAGATGCTCTAAAAATAATTTGAGAGATTTTTCAAGAATAAAATACCCTTCTTCAAAATCTTTCATTGTGCCGTAGTATGGGTCTGGTACTTCCAAATTGTTGCCTTCCCAATCTCTGATGAGATGCAGTTTGGCTTTTGAGTTGGTCGTTTGCAAGGTTTTGAGATGAGCCAGATTGCTGCTATCGGCGGCGAGGATATAGTCAAATTCATCAAAATCAGTTTTTCTGAACTGTCTTGCTCGGTGCGTGAGCGTGATGCCATATTTTTCGGCAATCTGTCGGGTGCGGTAGTCGGGCAACTCGCCGATATGATATGCCGAAGTACCTGCTGAATCTACTTTTACTTTTTCGGCTAAACCATTTTCTGCCAATAGCTTCTGAAAAATTCCTTCGGCAAGTGGCGAGCGGCAAATATTGCCCAAACAAACAAATAAAATTTTCATTGATTTTCTAAAAAAAGTACAAAAATATTTTTGATAAAATGCAAAAAAATATTTTTTTTGAAAAAAGTACAAAAATTTCTGAAAAAAAATTAGCAAAATACTCGGCTTGCATAGTATCTTTGTAACAGCAAAAACACAAAAACATTTTTCACCTCCTTAAAATCTACATGTATGCAAGACCTATTTAAAAAATTCATTTACACAGGTATCGGTTTCATTTCTATCACTGCCGAAACTTTGAAAAGTACCATTGAAAAACTTGTAGAAGAAAGCAAACTTTCTGGCGACGAAGGTAAAAAAATTTTGGACGAGTTTACCAAAAATACCGAAGCCAAAAAACAAGAATTCGAGGAGCAACTTAGCAAATTGATTGAAAAAGTAACGGCTCGTTTCAAATTCGTAACCGAAAGCGAACTACAAGAGGTGATTAAGAGAATAGAAGTTTTGGAAGGCAAAGATACTTCCGAAAAAGCCACTAAAAAAGCAACTGTGAAAGCTTAATCAAAAACGCTCTTTCTATTGAGGGAGCGTTTTTTTATTTATTTTTTCTGTTCTTAGCCGCTTCCAAACTGCTAAGCATTTTTTCGGCAACTTTGCTGATTTTTTCTTTTTCTTTTTCCAAATAGGCTTTTATTTCTTCTTCGCTTTTGCCCGAGTAATCCACCTCAAACTCTTGCATCCATAGGTTCATGGCTTGGTAGGCATAATTGAGGTCTTGCCGAATTTTTTGATATTTCTGCAAAGCAATTGTATCTTTCAATAATTTTTCATCTTTTAGCTCTGCATCAAGCGTATCGCGATACTTGGCGATAATGCTTTGCTTGGGCATTACGTCGTCGTGTATTCGCATCACTTCATCGTACAACGCCTGATTTTCTTTGCTCAATTTACCTTCTTGCTGATGCTCGTGGCTCGTTTGGCAAGCCGTAAGAAGCAAAAAAACTAAAAAACAATTTTTCAACATAATTTTTATTTTTTTGCTAAAAATTTTCGCAAATTTAGTAAAATTTAGAATTTGTGCAATTTCTTGATAGCGATCCAAATTTTTTATTTCAAATTTCTAAAAAATGTTTCTTGAAGGTCTGAAAGTAGTAGAATTGGCATCGGTACTGGCGGCTCCGAGTGTGGGTCAGTTTTTGGCAGAATTGGGGGCTGAGGTCATCAAAATAGAAAATCCCTTGCAAGGTGGTGATGTTACGCGTTCGTGGAAATTGGCAAAGGAAAACGTACAAAAGGGCAGAAGTGCCTATTTTACAAGTATCAATTGGGGAAAAACCTCTTTGTTTCTGAACCTGTACGAACCTGCTGACCTTGCCCGATTGTACGAAATCGTGCAGACAGCCGATATTGTGCTTGCCAGCTACAAGCCCCAAGATGCCGAAAAATTGAAGGTTTCGTATGAAGATTTACGAAAAATCAATCCTACAATCATCTACGGACACATTACAGGCTACGGCAGAAATGTTCCGAAAGTAGGCTATGATGCTATTATCCAAGCCGAAGCAGGTTTTGTGTATATGAACGGCGAACCAGACTGCAAACCCTCTAAAATGCCTGTCGCCCTGATTGATGTACTGGCAGGACACCAACTTAAACAAGGCATTTTGCTTGCCTTGCTCAAAAAAGAAAAAACAGGCGAAGGTAGTTATGTAGAAGTTTCGCTGTTCGACTCGGCTGTTTCGGCATTGGTTAATCAGGCGAGTAACTGGCTCAATGCAGGATACATACCCCAACAAATGGGAAGTCAGCATCCTAATATCGTGCCGTATGGCACTATTTTTGTTACCAACGATAAAAGAATGATAACCATAGCCGTAGGCACAGACAAACATTTTGCGAAACTATGCGAGATTCTGCAAATTCCTGCCCTTGCCCAAAACCTCAAATTTGCTACCAACGCCCAACGAGTAATCCATCGCCAAGAACTGATTACGATTTTGGAGGAAAAAATTGCTCTTTGGGACAAAAACGACCTGCTTTTGGCATTAGAAAAAGCACAAATTCCTGCAGGAGGCGTCAATACGATGCCCGAAGTATTTGCCTTAGACTATGTAAAAGACCTAATCTTTGAAGCCGATAATCTCAAAGGTATTCGCCAATGGGTAGGCATCATTGATGGTGAAAGAGGCAAAAATTTGCCCGCTCCGCCTGAGGGTTTGTGAAAAATTATTTTTAAGCTATATTTAACGTAACTGATGTTACACAAGGAAGTTGTTTAGGATTGTAAAAGATCTTCAATAAGAAGAGGATTTCTTATTTTTCCAATTATTTAAGGTTTTGTCTGTAACTGTATTCCCTAATTTGTTATACTCAAAATAAATTGGTTTTTCTAAACCTCAATCCCTAAATCCCTTTGGCTTCGCCGACTTTTAGTTCTCCAAAGGAGAAAGGGACTTTTTAAGGTCATAAACTTGAAATTCTCTTCAAAACCACTTTTGATTGAGTATATAATCAGCACTTTAAAAAAATCATCGGGTAGAGTAAGAGAATGGTAAAAAATTACCTTTTTAGTAAAAATCTCATTCAATACCCAATTATTTTTTTATTTTTGTAAAAAAGCCTTACTCGTAATGCAAACGCTCGAAAAAATATGGACTTACGAGATGCTCGTAACGGAGTTTGCCCCCGAAACTCGCATAGAACTCCTTGATAACGAAATTTTTATGCCACCCTCACCCAGCCCTGACCACCAAAGAACTTCAAGAAACTTAGAGTTCTTGTTGTACGAATTTGTAAGAAAAAATAAATTGGGAGAAGTTTTTGATGCCCCCTTTGATGTAATTTTGAGCAATACCAAAGTAGTTCAGCCTGATATTGTATTGATCTCTACCAAAAATCTGCCGAACATCACCAAAAGAGGTTATGAGGGCATTCCCGACCTGATAGTAGAAATTATCTCACCTTCTACCTTCTACCACGACAGCGTTACTAAATTTCGTTTGTACGAAGCCCTTGGCGTACAAGAATATTGGCTTTTAGAACCCGCCAATAAAGTAATTGAGGTTTTCAGATTGGAAAACGGCAAGTACGAACTACATTGTTTCGTAGTAGAAACAGGCAAAGCTACCTCTAAGCTATTGCAAGGCTTTGAGGTAGAGGCAGGAGAGATTTTTGGTGCTTGATATTATATCACTTCCTCTTAGCATTTGCCTCTTGGGGTTTATCCAATAACATTTGAGCCTTGATTGCCTCTATTTCGGCTTTCATTTTTTCAATTTCCGATAATTTGCTCTCCAAAATTTCATTTTTTGCTTTTTGTCTATCGTTTTCTTGTTTAAGAACTTGTATTTCTTGTTTTTGCAAATCTATCATTTTTTGTAACTATCTACCTACTTATACTTATAAATAGAATAGTGCATAACAAGTAATGTTGAAGGTTAGAAACAAGCGTTATTACGAGGTTTGCGGTAACAAACCGAAGTAATCTGTTGGGAGTAAAAGGATTACTTCGCCTTCGGCTCGCTGGTGACGAAAACCACTGCATTAGCTCTTTAACACTACCATTTTTACCAATAGCTTTTCAAATAAGCATTTTTTCTTTATTTTGCAAATAGGTAAATAGTTACGAATATTTTAAAAAAGTCTATCCAACGCTTTTCAGCGAAATGTACAAAATTTATTTGTCCTACACTCACACAAAGCGACTTGCGACTCTGTGCCTATATGAAAATGGATTTAAACCGAAAAGAAATTGCTCAAATGCTCAACATCAACCCCGAAAGTGTCAGAAAACATATTTATAGATTGAAACTAAAACTCGGAAAAGAACTACAAGAAATTGAAGATTTTGATAGAAGCACCTATGCCGAATGTAAAAAATTATGTGATACCCGCAGTATAACAGATTTTCGGTGATTTTTATTCAAAAAATATTCAGCAACGCTGAAAGCCTTACCCAAAAATTTGCTAATTTGAAAAGCAAAATCTTTGTAGACTTTTTGCGTATTTCTCCTGAGAATGAATATCTATCAAAATAAATTCAAATTTAAAGTTGCTATCGTAATCATTGCCTTCCTAATAGGCTTTGCTTCGCTGTATTATACCAATACACTTGTTCAGAAATTAGTGCAAAGAGAAAAGGAGCAAATCAATTTGTTCGGTAAAGCATTACGTTATATGCTCGACCGCGAAAATGAAGAACCCAGCCGTTTTATTCTGGAAGAAATTATCAAAACCAATACCTCAATTCCTACTATCGCTACCGATGAAGACGACAACATTCTGATTTACAAAAATCTCCATATTGAAAATATGAACAACGAAGAAAAACAACTCTATCTCGAGAAAGAACTTCTGCGAATGAAAGCCGAATTCCCCCCTATCAAAGTAACCATCAGCGATACACGTTACAACCTAATCTATTATCGTAGTTCAGACCTCATCTATCAGCTCAAATATTATCCTTATGCCCAACTTTCGGTGATTGCTATCTTCGGTTTGCTTACTTACTTAGCTTTCAGCTACTCTCGCCGAGCTGAACAAAACCGTATCTGGGTAGGACTCGCCAAAGAAACCGCCCACCAACTTGGTACGCCTATTTCATCGCTAATGGCTTGGGTCGAGTACCTCAAAACTGAAAAAAAATGGGACGAAAACATCATTGCAGAAATTGATAAAGATACCAAACGCTTAGAAATTATCGCTGCCCGTTTTTCTAATATCGGCTCACAAACAAGTCTCTCAAAAGAAAATATCTATCAGGTAATTAAAGAAATTGTTGATTATCTACGTCCTCGCCTCTCCTCCAAAATCAGCATAGACATTACCAATTATTTGCCCAACCCAACTATGGTACGCTTGAATAGATATTTGTTTGAGTGGGTCATTGAAAATCTACTCAAAAACGCCGTAGATGCTATGGGAGGCATAGGAAAAATACATATAGAAATGCGAATGTCGGTCAAAGAAAAGAAGGTTTTTATTGATGTAAGCGACACAGGCAAAGGTATTGCTCCCAACAAAATTAAAAAAGTATTTGAACCGGGCTACACTACCAAAAAACGAGGCTGGGGCTTAGGACTTACCCTCGCTAAACGCATTATTGAAGAATACCACAATGGCAAAATATTTGTAAAATCTTCGGAAATTGATAAAGGCACGAAGTTTAGAGTAGTGCTTAAACCGTAGTTTTGGATTAAGCACTCTTATCTATCTCTCTCATTTATCATTCATCATTTATGACTTATTTCCCTCCTCCTTTCATACCTTCATCAATCATACCATAAAACTCTTCGATTTTAGGCATTACTACCACACGGATACGTCTGTTTTTGGCTCTATTTTCAGGGGTATTGTTATCAACGAGAGGCACGAACTCACCACGTCCCGCAGGAATAAGGCGATTAGGAGCAACTTTGTATCTTTGAATAAGCAATCTTGCCAAAGAAGTTGCTCTTTTTACACTTAAATCCAAATTATCAACTAATACACCTCGTCTGAAAGGAACATTATCGGTATGCCCCTCGATGAGTACATCAAAAGTAGGACGGTCGTTAAGAACGGCGGCAATTGCCTCTAATTGCTTGGCAGCTTGTGGATTATCGGTTCTGATTTCAAATTCACCTGTTTTGAAAAGTAATTTCTCAGAAATGTTAATCATCACGACGGCTTTATCTACATTTACTTCAATATCTTGGTTATCTGTGCCTACGGCTCTTTTGAGTTGGGTAACCAAAGCGATAGTCATTGAGTCGCGTTTGTTAATAGCTTCGTTTAAGGCTTTGATTTGCAGGTCTTTTTCTTTTATCTGAGCAAGAGATGCTTGTAGGTTTTTTGCTTGCTCATTAGAAAGACTAGACATCTCGGTGGCTTGCCTGATGAGCTTAGAGTTCATTTCTTTGAGTTCGTCAAGTTCTTTGTTGAGACGAGCCTTGTCGTCGTTGCAGGCATTCAACAGACTTTGAGTACGAGCTAAATCTGCCGCCTTTTCTTGGTTCATTTTTTCCAAGTTGGCATATTTTGCTTCCAATTCTTTGAACTTCTTCTTGGGTACGCAAGCAAAAAACATAGAAGAAGCGAATAAAATTAAAAAATAGTGTTTCATAAGACTTAAAATTTAGTTTGTAAATTATTTTTAGAAGTAACACTATTAAAACTATAAAAATTGCAATAAGTTTTGTTTTTGACGAAAAAATTATTTTTCAAACTGAAATTTCTTAAAAAAGCTACTGATTTTCAAATAGATAACGCCAAAAAAAGCTTCCTTAAAAATTTTGAAACTCATCTTTGATTCGCCTCTCTCTCTTTCGGTGAAAATGATAGGCACTTCAATGATTTTGAAGCCATATTTCCAAGTCTGAAACTTCATTTCTATTTGGAAAGCATAGCCAATAAATTTTATTTTATCTAACTCAATGGTTTTCAGCACTTTGCTTCTATAACACTTAAAGCCTGCCGTAGGGTCGGCAATGGGCATACCTGTAATAAACTTTACATATTTTCCTGCAAAATACGACATCAGGACGCGTTTCATAGGCCAGTTCACTACATTTACGCCTTTCACGTACCGCGAACCTATCGCTAAGTCGTAGCCTTCTTCTTTACAGGCTTTGTAGAGCCTCACTAAATCTTCGGGGTTATGCGAAAAATCTGCATCCATTTCAAAAACAAACTCATAATTTCTTGAAAGAGCATACTTGAAGCCGTGAATGTAGGCAGTACCGAGACCGAGTTTACCTGTTCGTTGTTCTAAAAATAATTTTTTGGGAAATTCTTTTTGCAATTCTTGTACTTTCTCGGCAGTACCATCGGGCGAATCATCATCAACAACTAAAATATCCAAAGGAACTGATAACGAAAACACTTTCCTGATGATAGCCTCGATATTTTCAATTTCCTTGTAAGTAGGAATAATAACTAACGACTCGGACACGACGAAAAAAATTGCTTGTCTGTAAGTTTGCAGTTTTTTATTTACCTTTATTTTTGTTACCGTTGTTATTTCGGTTTTTCTTTTTAAACTGATTTTTCTTGTTTTTATTGTTTTGATTGGTATGATGCTGTTTATCCTTTGCTTTTACATCTGTATTTTCATTCGTTTTTTGCTGTGCGGCTAATTCGGCACTGATGTTTATTTTGCCATCGGAAAGTATCTTGATATGTTCTATCAAGATGCTATCTTCTACGTTTTCTTTCTGCCACGATGAACAGAAAGATTTAA
>Ga0308407_1000721_pt1 | contig 21708 bp, 13 predicted proteins | sample HotsprSampleMSe2_FD_203476 | JGI IMG/M metagenome (GOLD analysis project Ga0308407, IMG submission 203476) | Hot spring phototrophic mat microbial communities from Mushroom Spring, Yellowstone National Park, Wyoming, United States - 20060911_MSe2 ...
CTATTTCGCGCGGCTACGCTTCTTTAGATTACGAGCTAATTGGATATAAAGAATCTGATCTGGTAAAATTAGATATTTTGGTAAATGGCGATCCAGTAGACGCTTTGTCAATTATTGTTCATAGATCCAAAGCTTACGATTATGGAAGGAAAATGTGTACAAAGTTGAAAGATTTAATACCGCGACAGTTATTTGAAATTGCAATTCAGGCAGCCGTTGGATCTAAAGTTATCGCTCGAACAAATATAAAGCCTTTGAGAAAAAACGTGCTTGCTAAATGTTATGGCGGCGACGTAACAAGAAAAAGAAAATTGCTTGAGAAACAAAAAGAAGGAAAAAAAAGGATGAAACAAGTTGGAAATGTAGAAATACCTCAAGAAGCTTTCCTTGCCGCCTTGCAAATTAACGACGAAGAATAAATTTAATGCAAAAAATGTAATTAAATTAAAAATTAATTATCATAAAAGTTTAATATCTACTGGAGGATATTTTGAAGTTTAAAGATGCTTTAAGAAAATTTTTCGGAATTAAAACAGAAGAAGAGCTAAAAATAAAAAAAACGCCAAAAGAAAAAGCTAAAGATTTTTTTGGCGCCCTTTTGTGGGCTGCCGCGGCCGCAATGATAATAAAAATATTTTTTCTAGAATCTTCTAGAATACCTACCGGCTCGATGGAAAAAACTATATTAGTTGGAGATTTTTTGCTCGTTAATAAAATGATTTATGGAATATCGACTCCGAGAAATATACCTTTTACAAATATCAGATTGCCTTATTATATATTCCCGGCTTTTAGAGAACCGCAAGCTTACGATATAATAGTTTTCGAATATCCCGGCGATAAAGACGAATTGGAGCCCAAAGAGGTTCTTAATTACGTTAAAAGATGCGTTGGTATTCCAGGGGATACTATTGAAATTATCGACAAAGTTGTTTTTATAAACGGAAAAGAATTTAAGATACCTCCTTATATTCAATACAATAATTATCCTCCTTTGCCAAAAGGTTTTGCTGAGCCTCGCATTTTTCCAAATGGAGCAAAGTGGAATAAAGATAATTATGGTCCTCTTTATATTCCTAAAAGAGGAGATACATTGCATTTAAATTTAGAAAATATTGAACAATGGAGAACTATAATCGACAGAGAACACGGCAAAAGAGTAGTTAAAGTCTCGAATGGAAAGATTTATATTGATGGGGTTCAAACTGATAAATATGTTTTTAAAGAAGATTATTATTTTATGTTAGGCGATAATAGAGACGATAGTCTTGACAGCAGATATTGGGGATTTGTTCCTCGTTCTAAAATTATTGGAAGAGTCGAAATTATTTACTGGTCTTGGGATCCTTCCATACCTTTTTCTAATTTATTTAAATTATTAAGTTCCGTTAGAATTGAGCGGTTAGCTAAAGTTATTAGATAATTTTATGTTCAAAGTAATAAAAACGATTGTTAAATTTTTTTTCGCTTTTGCCTTCGCAATTTTATTGGCGTTTTTTATTAAACTATACTTTTTAGAAGCATATAACGTTCCAACCGATTCTATGCGGCCTACGATCGAAAGCGGCGATTTTATTTTTATCAATAAGTATATTTACGGCGATTTTGAAAATAAATTTTTTAAAGTTCCGACTTTAATTTCTAGAAAACCAGAGAAAAAAGACGTCGTTGTTTTTAAGATTTTTCATCCTGATTCATTAAGAGGAAAAACTTTGATTAAAAGAATATATGCCAAGTCTGGAGATAAGTTGTCCCTATTCGATAAATATATTTTGATTAACGAAAAAAAAGACGATTCTGCGATTGAAGAAAAATATTTTTTCAATTATAATTTGTTAAAAAAAGAATTTAAGCAAATATTGCAAAAAGGCATAAGAATACCAAAAAAAGGGGAGTATGTAGTTCTTGACCTTGAAAATTTATTTCTCTATGAGAATCTAATAAAAAGCGAAGAAAAGACAGTTGAAATAAAAAATAGCAAAATATATGTTGACGGCATAGAAACTAAACTTTATCCTGTAAAGCATAATTGTTATTTCCTTATTGGAGATAATATCGAAGTTAGTTATGATAGCAGAGCTTTTGGATTAATTCCAGAGAAAGATATCATCGGAAAAGCTATAATTGTTTATTTTTCAATGAATAATAGTTTTGCGACAAGTGATTTTTTTAGTTTCTTTTCGTCTATAAGATTTTCTCGTATTGGCAATATTATAAATTAATTGCTTGCTTTTTTTTATAAAATAAAAGATATTTATTAAAATAATTTCTTAATATATGAGTCATTTATTTTTTTATTTTACGTTAATTATCGTTATTTTTTCAAATAAAAGTTTAACTCAGGAAAGATATATAATCTATTTTAAAGATAAAGGACGATATGAACAATTATATGCCAAAAAAAGTTTTTTTTCAAAATCAGAAGCGTTAAAATTTATCTCTGAAAGCTCTTACAAAAGGCGATTAAAATCCTTGCCTGAGGATAAAATAATTGATTGGCGAGATTTGCCTATTGATGAAAAATATCTCGATTCTTTAAAATCATATGGCTTAAAAATTAAATATAAGTTAAAATGGTTTAACGCAATCGGCTGTTATCTTAATGAAAATCAATTAAATAGCATAAGATTGTTGAGTTTTGTATCGCATATTCAAAAAGCTCGTGATATTTATTACAACAAAGATTTTGAAAGAAATAATAATGACAATTTAATATTAAAAAATAAAAAACCGTTTGACGTTAAAAATTATAACATTAATTATGGAAATTCTTTTTTGCAAATATCTTTTACTGACGTTTTAAGCTTGCATAATATTGGAATAGATGGCTCGGGAGTAATAGTAGGAGTTTTAGATACTGGTTTTGATTGGAAAAGACATGAGGCTTTAAAAACAAGAAAAATTATCGCAGAATGGGATTTTGTAAATAACGATAGTATTACAACAAATCAAAGCGAAGACTCTCCAGGACAACACAATCACGGCACTTTATGCTTTTCTGTGATTGGAGGATACGCCGAAGGAAAATTGGTAGGCGTCGCATATAACTCAAGTTTCCTTTTAGCGAAAACGGAAAATATAACATCAGAAACAAAGCTTGAAGAAGAAGCTTATGCAGCAGCTCTTGAATGGATGGATAGCATTGGAGTAGACGTAACGACGAGTTCCTTAGGATATAATATTTTTGACAATCCCGCAGATTCTTATACATATGCTAATATGAATGGCAACACAGCGATAGTAACTAAAGCTGTTAATATCGCTTTTGAAAAAGGAATATTAACATTCACTTCAGCCGGTAACGAAGGAAATAATTCTTGGAGATATATAATAGCTCCAGCCGATGGATTTAATGTTATAGCTGTCGGCGCGGTTAACTCAAGTCTTCAAATAGCCAGTTTTAGTTCTCGAGGACCAACTTATGACGGTAGAATAAAACCTGACGTTTGCGCTTTGGGAGTCAACGTTTATGGAGCTCAAGCGGGTACAATTTCAAATTATACATCTTCTTCGGGAACCTCGTTAGCTTGCCCATTGGCGGCTGGAGTTGGAGCTCTTTTGCTTTCAACTTATCCATGGCTAAGCAACGTTCAAGCTCGGGATATTATACTTAAAACTGCCAGCAACTTTAACTCTCCAAATAATGATTATGGATATGGCATTATATCTGCTAAAAAAGCCATAGAATATCCAAATATTAAAAAAGAAAATGACAAAATAATTTTAAATAAATCTTTTATTTCAGATTCTATAAATTCTGTTTATGTCAAAATTTACAATCAAAATTTTAATTTTATAGATAGTATACAATTAAGCAAATATAAAGAATATTTTTATAACGTTGATATAACGAGTTATTCTATTTATAGCAAGATTTTTTTTAAGTTTATTATAAATTATTTAAATGACAAAAAGGAAGAATTTCCGCAAAACAGCTCGTTTTATTCTTATAAATACAATCAAGTTATAGTTGACTTCAAAGAAAAAAATATGCCTTCAAAATTTGAATTAAGTCAAAATTATCCTAATCCTTTCAATATGAAAACTACGATAGATTTTAGCGTTTTAAATTCAAGCGAAATAAAAATTATTGTGTATGATATCATGGGCAAGGAAGTAAAAACTATTTTTAACGATAATGTGTCGCCTGGCAATTATAAGACATTTTGGGATGGCCTCAATAACAATGGAAAGGTTTGTTCTTCTGGAGTTTATTTTTATTCTTTATATGCCAATGGAAAATTTTTAAAATCTAAAAAAATGATATTGATAAAATAAGTATTAAAAAAATTTTTTTGTGAAAATTTTGTAATTATACGTTCGAAATTTAAATATTTATTTTGTTTTTTTAGGGTAAAGTTATTGATAAAAAAATTGTTGCTAAACTTTAGATAGGAAAAAGATAAAACTTTACAACTTTCAAGCGGAATTAAAATTTAATTAAAAATAAAATCAAAACTTTAAATATTTATAATTATCAGAATAACGAAATATTTTGAATTTTTATCAATCAAGAAGAATTTAAAAATTAGACATCAATTTATAATCTAATAAAAGTTAAGTTTAGTACAACTACATATTTCCATATTCAATTTTTTTATACAATTATTTCCGATTTATTGCAAATTATTTATTGTATTTTCTTAATTTCTTAAAAAATAAAAATACAATGAAAAGCTGATATATTTTACATCTTAGCGTTTTTTATTTTTAAATCTCTGTCTAAATGATATATAATTTGATTGAGTTATGAAAAGCCTTTTGAAATATTTCATTAAAAATATAATAAAAAATACCGGGCTAATATATTTAACCCGGTATTATAGAAAGAAAGAAGGTTAAAAAGGTTAAATAAAAAACTTTAGAGCTTAATTCCAAACCCAAAATAATGGACCTGGCTTAATCTTCCAAAATCTTGATAAGCATAATCAAATTTAGCGGTAGCATAATCGGCAAGTTTTAAATTAAACCCGACTCCGAAAGTTAAGCCTTTTTCGCTTTGATATTCGAACAAAGCGTTATAACCGCTTCTGATAAAAAAAACTTCGCTCCAACTAAATTCTAATCCTAAATTTATATGTTCGCTATGATCGTTTGGATGAATTGCGTTAACCTCGGCGGTCATCCTAAGATTTTCAGTCTTTAAAAAATCGGCAGCTAAACCTATTCTGAAAAGCATTGGCAAGTCGTATTCTTCAACTTCTAATTTTGTGTTTACAAAATTATTGCCTACTTTTTTAAATTCAATTATATCTCTTCCATCTAATTTCATTTTTGGTCCGAAATTTGAAATAACGCCAGCAATTCTTAATTGATTTAGAACGTCAATTTTATATAAAACGCCAATATCAAAAGCGAAAGTTTGAGCGCTCATATGATAAAGATTTTCATTAATATATTTTAAATTAAATCCAATAGAAAATAACTCGGTTAAATTTCTGGCAAATCCTAAGCCTAAAACAAGAGAGCTGTAACCAAACATCTCGCCCGTGCCTTCCGGATTTTCCAAAGTTCTTACTGGCATTTCGTCTGTTGAAAGATAATTTACAAATAAACCGACCGAACCAATTCCGTCGATATAAAAAGCGCCTGAAGCATAGTTATAATATAACATTGAAGAGTATAAATCCATATGCGAAAATGCCGCTTCTGCAGTTTGAATATTTGAAATGCCGGCTGGATTCCAATAAAATGAATATGCGTCGTTAGCTGTTGCGCAAAAAGCTCCTCCCATTCCTATAGCTTTTGGACCGGCATTAATTTTTAAAATTTGAGCGGCTGTAGTTCCTGTTTTTTGTATTTGTTGAGAGAAAAGGGAACTAAAGCTAATTAATAAAGCCAATAAAAAATTTATCTTTTTCATTTCATTCTCCGCTCTATTTTATTTAATAATTGCAAATTTTATAACTTTTTTGCCAATTCCGGGCGCGTCAATATGGGCTATATATAATCCGTATGCTACAGAAAATCCGTCTTTATTAAGCAAATTCCAATATGCTTTTCCTGATTGCAAATTGGAGTTATGCTCTATTGTTTTTACTAATTCGCCGCTAATTGTAAATATTTTAATTGTACATTTTGGCGGCAAGTTTTCGAAGTAAATTCTTCTTTCGCCTCTGTTTTGACCCGGTATTCTATTTTGCGGTTCTATTTCGCTGTATACAATATAAGGATTCGGAACTACATAGACATTTTCTAGAGCGGTTTTGGCTTTTGCAGAAGAAATCGTTCCAGAATTAGTTCTTAAAACAAAATAATCATTTGTCGTAAATGGTTTTTTAGTTTTTAAGAGATATTTATCATTAAGCAAAGGAACTGTATCTGTTGACGGAATTCTGAATATAACGCCCCAAGTTAGCGTATCTGTATTTAGTCCTTTTGCTCCAGGCTTAAATAGAATTATTTCATCGCCTGGTTGCCATTCAGTTGTTAAACTATTTCCAACTCCTTTTTTCAAGGTTGTCCACACTCTTTGAGAAACGCCTGAAGTTACTTCTTTGACTGAATATTTAATTGGAAATACAATTCTATTTGCTCCTTGATAACGAACAGCTGAGTCGATAATTTCAGTAGAGAATTCAATTTCATAATCTGCTGGATATAGCATTTTTCTGGTTCCTATTGTAGATAAGGCGACTGAGGTTGCAATAAGATTTGTTCTGCCATAAAGCCATTTTGATTTTTCTAGGTCCCATTCCAATGTTGGATCGTCTTTAATTTTAACTTTAATTCCGTCAAATACTGGATTTGAATCTTCAAATTTTAATAACAAACTTTGATAAATTGGGTAGTATTTAAAAGATACTTTTACAGTTTCTCCGTCTTGAATTCTAGAATTTGCAGTTCGTTTTAATAAGCCTTTTGTAAAGTTTATTGCATAATCGACATTATTTTGATATACAAAACCTTGTTGAGATTCTACTTTAAAGTTTTCATCATTAATGATATTTTCTTTTCCTATTTTTGAATTCTTTTCTTGATATAATGTGACAGAATATGTATAAATCTTTTGATCAATGACGCTATAATTTTTCATTTGAGAAATTGTATTGTCTGGGTTAACATAATTGGAGTTGAAAATTAATTTATATTCATTATCTGAAACTGCTATATCATTTAAAATTCTAAATTCATATTTGCCAGTTCCGTAACCATACTTAAATAAATTTTTATTATATTCGATTGTAGGAGGTTCATAACCGCCAGCTCTTGGACCTGGAACAACGACAGCGGTATTTTTATCCGTTAAAATTTTGCCGCTTATTGGATCGATTGTAATTTTTTTGCTTGTTTCAGCTGGAGGATAATTTGTAGAATCGCCGCGATCGTAAGCGCATAATGCATAATAATAAGTTTTGCCGTTTACAACGTTATTGGAATCTACGAAATAATGAACTAAACCCGTATTATTTCCAAGATAATAACTAATGCCACGTCCGCTATATTTAATTGGATGATAACCTTTCCATTCGTCTACTAAATCCCATTTACATTCGGCTCCATATGCATTTGTATGTGGTTTATAAAGATAAGGCGCTCCTTTGCCATCCGTAATTAATTGAATATCGCTAAAGTTAGGATCTTCGCTTCGATATAAAACATAACCTTGAAAATCCTTGCCAGTAAATTTGTCTACAGATTCTTCCGCTGCGGCATCCCAGTATAAAGTAACTTTTCGATCTCCAGGAATTGCGGTTAAAGTAGGCAAGTCAGGGGGACGGTAAAAATTGTAATTTTCATTATAAATTTTTTGTACCGTTTCGGCTGTTATTAAGATATCATCTAAGTTTTCGCCGCAAATAAATGCCATGGAAATTCTTTTTGTTTCGCCTTTTTTTAATGAAATATATCCAGAACCAAAAATAAACACTATATCTTTTGGTTCTTTTTCTATTTGTTCGAAATTACCAGGCGTTGTTCTACGCCACATGGATTCATGGTTGCTTATTTTATCAGTACCCCATTGCCAGGTGGAAAAACTAGTTAATCCAATCTGATCGGCTTCATCTAAATCTGTTAATTCGTAATTTGGTTCGCCTGGGAATAAAGGATCCAAACTTCCGTCTGGCAATTTTTTACCTCGAGTTGGTATGCCGTCTCCTTCGCCTTCGTCAAATGTTCCGGGAATTCCATCTATGCCAACGTCATCTGTTTCTGGGTTCCAGTCACCGTCGTCGTCAATACCGTTCTCTTGACTTTCGTCAATCATTCCATCGCCGTCGTTGTCTATTCCATCTATTGAATTACTCGGGCTTTCTAAAAATTTACAACCTAAATATCCTACCTTTAATCCTCCTGCTATTTCTGTTACGGTAGACCAAAAAAAAGCCATACTTCTTGCATAAACTGGAACATTATCAACTGGAGGATATCCTTCAACATTGAAAGGCGGAATAAAAGCTCCTAAATTTTTTTGATTTGAAGCGCTATAAGTTCCTCCAACATCTGGATCTCCGTAAATTCCAAATACTACAGAATCTAAATCATAATCACTAATATTTGTTATAGTATAAACAACAAATAAAACATTTTCAGCTTGGGCGTTTGACCATTGAAAAGCTCGCCCTTCGATTTTTATGCCAATTCCTTTTCTTGTCAAATCATTAATGTATGGATAATATTCATATCTTCTATTATTTCTATCGTCCATAGCCCATAAACATTCCATATCAGCGTTTGTTGCTCCTTGTCTTAAATAACCTGGCCAAACATATTGTCCTAAAGTTGGATTATACCAATCTCTCGGCCAGGAGTCAGGTTTTCCGTCTCCATCTGAATCATAATCAGGATTAACAGCAAGCTTTGTTTGATTTGGATCTGCATAACCAGCAAGAGGTTCCCATTGCCATAAAGTATCTCCCGTTGGATTTACCGTTCTGTAACTTGGATAATCCCAGAGACCATCGGTAAATATTCTAAATCTGCGACTTGGATTTCTTGGATCTTGTACAGAAGCTCCAATAACGGGGGAGAATTGAAAAATATACGGAACTTTTCTCCATACTAAACCAGAAATTTCTCTTATTGCTCCATAGCCTTCTCCAATTCCTCCATAATTTGTTATTCCTACTTGTATTTGATTGCCATTCATTAAAACAGATTTTCTTTTATCTAAAGGAGGAACAGGAATTGACTTATATTTCAAAAATTTCTCATATTCTGCGTATTTGTCTATTTGAAGATTTTCTTTTGGAAAATTTTTAGGAGCAAAGTTATTAAAGTAATTTTGGATATAATTTTTTACCGCTTCGATTTCAGTCTTTTTTTTGGGAGATAAATCCTGCCTTAGGGGTTGAGCGACAATAATGATGCTTAAAACTGACAAAAATAAAAATGCTTTTTTCATATAATTGCTCCTTTAATATTAAAAATCCAAGGATACGCCAATTCTTACTTCTCTTGGAGGATAGTAGTAATTTGGTCTATTAAAGTATTCTGATGTCGGTTGAATTCCAGGAATTCTCTGAGCTAATTCGTCAGTTGGTCCTCCAAATCTTTTTTGTTCTAAAGAGTAGTTTGCTCTTCCCGTATCGTTGTAAACATATCTTTCATTTTTTGCGTCAAATAAATTGTAAATTCTTAAGAAAATTGTTAAGTCAATGGAGCCAAGAGCAAAAGTTTTATCTGCCAACATATCTACAGTCAATCTAGTCGGTTTTCTGTCAGAATTTGTTTTCAGATAATATTGTTGGTCCATTAAGCTTGGAGTGTAGGGAAGTCCTGTTCCTAATTTGCCAACCAAAGTTACGTTCCAAGAATTCATTTTGCCAATATTTATAGATCCATTTAATGTATGAGTTTGATCCCAATCTAAAAAAACTGGAACTTTTTCAGCCTGTCTTCCTGAAGATATATCAAGGAAAAATGCGTCAGAATTAACGTCGTTTCCTTCGGCGACTTGATATGTATAATCGAGAGTCGCTCCCAACCAGTCGGCAGCTGTTCTTCTTTTAGTTAGCGAAATAGTAAAACCTTTAATATTGCCGTAATCTTGATTTACATACTTTAAGTAGGTCTCAGAACTGCTTACTCTAATTTTTTGCAATGCCAATAAATCTCTAACGTCTTTAAAGAAAGCAGTTGCATTCATTGCTAAATTTTCGGCAAATTGTTGTTGCCATCCTATTTCATATGAAACGGTTTTTTCTGGATTTAAATTTGCATTTCCAAATGTTGGAGTTCCAACGCTAAAATCATATTTAAAATCTGCATTTGTATATAAGTATCTAAATGGAGGCATTTGATAAAAGTGTCCATAGGAAAAATGTATAATTGCTTTGTCAGTAACCGGAAAAGAAATTCCAAATCTTGGGCTAAACTGATGTTTTGCCGGCGCTTTTGCAAGCAATGAATTTTTATCTATATTTGCTGGCAAGTTTGGGTAATTTGGAGATGGATAAGTAGTATTAGTAGAATAATTTGCGTTAGAATTAAAGTAATCGTACCTAATTCCTAAATTAATTACCATACTTTCAAATTCCATTTTATCTTGAATATATGCTGAAAACTCAATAGGTTTTTTAATATAATAATCATGTTTTGTAGAATTTTTAGGAGGTATATACGGTTGCTTGTAGGTAGTTGTATCTCTTAATATTTCAAAATTTTCATAAGCTATTTCGTGATTTCTAAATTCAATTCCAGATTTTAATTCATGTTGATTTGTTACTTGACTTGTTATGTCAAATTTGCCGCTTATAGTGTTTGTTCTTTGATAAAAATGAAAATTTTGTGTTCCTCCTACTGCAAAAGTATAATTAGCGGGTCGATTTCTCTTATGTTCTGGTTGATATTTTAGATTAGGAAATACTCCTTCCCAACTTTTGCCAGGATAAAAAGTTATTTCTTTTCCATTAATATCAACTAATGGATATAAGTATCTTTTATAATCGTTAATATTATATGAGCCTTTCAGAGAATAAAATGTGTTTCCTGATATTGCATGTCTAATTTCAATTGCGTTAACCAATCCCCATTCATAATTTGTATAATTAGCTTCTGGATTATATTTATAGTCGTGATTATAATTTTTATATTCTGAATTTGAATAAATTAAATCATAATTTAATTTAAATCCTTGGAAAATTTTGAAAGTTAGTTTTAATGTCGAGTTTAAATCTAAAGATGGATTCATTGAAACAATTTTATTATCGCCGCTCATTGAAATTCTCAAATCATTTGGATTATTAGGATTTCTGTACATTGAATCTTTTGGCAAATGTCTTCTTATTCCGTATAAAAAGCCTTGGTCATAGTTATATCTCGAGGATGCAAAAAATGATATATTTTTTTCTAAAAAGGGGATAGGACCTCCTAAAGTGAATTCACCAACGATATTATTGCCCGGATTAATTTCGTCTATGTTAAAAAAAACATCTTTATGACGAGAGATATAATCGCCGCTATACAAAGAAATTGAACCTCTGTATTTCTCTCCGCCTTCTTTAGTCACAGTATTAACTATTCCGCTTAAAGCTCCTCCGTATTCTGCGTTAAAAGTTCCGCTAACTACTGACAATTCTTCAATTGCATTAGCGCTTATTTCTACGGCTCGGGAATTATCAAATGGATTTGAAATTGAAATTCCATTTATTGTATATGCAATTTCAGTAGAACGACCTCCTCTGATATGAAGTTCCCCTCCGGCGCCTTGCGTTATGCCAGCTTGTAGAGTTAAAATTTGAGTTACGCTTTCTACCGGCAAAGCCGATATTTGAGACGCGTCTACAGTAGCTCTCGATGAAGTTTGGTCTTTTCTAACCATTGGAGCTTGAGCTTGAACTACAATTAGTTCAGTTACTATAGCTTCTTGAACCATTTCTACGTCAATTCTGGTGGTAAAGTCAATATTTACTCTCACATTTTGTATAACGACTTTTTGATAACCTATCGCCGAAAAAATTAAATTATACATTCCTGGCGGCACATTGTTTATTATAAAATTTCCCTCAACATCTGAGGCAGCCCCCATTGTTGTGCCTTCTATTATGATATTAGCTCCTATAATGGGCTCGTTTGTTCCTTTTTCTCTTACTTTTCCGGCAATTTTGCCTGTCGTTGAAGCAAGAATAATATTTTGAACTAAAAAAATTAAAATCGCGAAATACTTAAATAAATTAAAATTTCTTTGCATAGAGCCCTCGCTATTTAATATTTTATTTGAAAAAAAAGCAGGCAAAAATGCCTGCTTTTCATGGTAAGAAATATGGATCGTATTATTTGACAAGCGTAATTTTTCTAATTTGTTGATTTTTGCCATCGCTTAATCTGACAAAATAGATTCCACTTGGTAAATTTACAGCATTGAAAGTATAATTATGTTCGCCGCTTGTTAGAGCAGCTTTGGATAAAATAACAGCTACTTCTTGTCCTAAAGAGTTGTAAACTTTTAAGTCAACTGTTGAATTATTTGGCAAATAGAATCTTATATTAGTAGTTGGATTGAATGGATTAGGATAATTTTGAGCTAAATAAAATTCCTTTGGCAATTCATATTTGTCTTCAACGCTAGTTCCTGTAGCTTTGTAAATTAAAATTGGAGCTGGATCGTCGACGATGCCTCTTGGATAGCTGCTTGTAGCTAAAATTTCTGGCGTTCCATCCTTGGTAACATCAACTATTCTTATAACATCCCATTGTCCGTGATTTTTGTATTTAACGCTGTCAGGATATAATGCGGTAAAATAATTTCCAGCAATTTTATATTTGCTATAGCTAGCTGGGTTTGTGATATCGCCGCCTAAGTAAGATATTCCGTATAAACCATTGTCATAAGTGTAACTTCTAAGAGCTCTTGTTCCAAAAACAAAATCCATTTTTCCATCGCCATTAATATCGCCGACTGCTCCTCCATTTAAACCAGTCAAAGAGTCAGAGTCAAAGAAATTTCCAATAACAAATGTCTCTAAAGAATCTGTTGTTTGATTATATTTTACTAACACAACTTTAGCGCTTTTATTTGCCGCAGCGTTCATCCATTCGCCAAAAACATATTCGTGAGTTCCATCATTATCTATATCTACTTTGCAACCAGATTTCCAACTTCCGGCAAATAACCCGGTCATTAAGTATCTTGGTTTTGTAGAGAAAGTTTGGGTTGTTCTATTATATTTAACATGACAAACTCCTGCGTTTGCGTCGATAAAGAAATAATTGTCGCCAAATTCGAATATATCATATTTAGCTGCAGTTGTAAAACTATGCTGTACCGTTTTTCCGCTTGCTACTACAGTCCATGTTTCGCTGCCGCTGCCATTGTCTGGAACGTCGCTAACTTTCAAAAATCCAAAATGAAAACCCGCGTCGAATGGCGTTCTATCCGCAAAAATTAATTCTTGTTTATTATCTCCATCTATATCTTTCAATAAAATATGAAAAGGTCTAACATTTTGCATAGCATCTTGAACAATGGTAAATTGGGTATTTGGCAAGTAGCCTCCAAATCCGTCGCTTACTCCTAATAAGCCTTCGCTATTTACTTCAAAAACAATTACTCTTGTAGGATTAGGATTAGTTGTTGCGTCTAAAAAATTAATCGGGCACCAAATTACTTCTAATTTTCCATCGCCATCCATATCTCCAATTTCAAGCGGCGGCCAAGTATTTTGAAAAGGAATATCAGATTGATAACCCCAAACTGAATCCCAGGTTTGCGTAGTAGAGTTATATTTGAAGACATACATTCTTGGACTTAAATTTCCTTTGTCAATCGTATTATTATTTACAGCCACTATTTCTGGCATTCCATCTTTATCGAGATCTAAAGGAACAAAATTGCCGAATCCTTGCATACCTGGTTTTTCTAAAACTGGTACGGGTATAGTTTTCCATAATTGCCAGCTTGTTTGAGCGTAAATAAATGAACTTAAGATAATAATAAAAACGGCTAATTTTTTCATAGAACCTCCTTTAATGTGATTGTTTTTAATTATTAAAAGGAAACCAATTGCTCTTTAAAAAACTATAGTTAATTTATATAAAATTGTATAAAAATGCAATAATTTCTTTAACTTTTTTTAACAATTGAAAACGATTTAAAAGCTGTATAAATGCTTCTACTAGCGCTTTTTATAGCGGTAGCAAAAGGAACAGCTAAAAACATTCCGTAAATGCCAAATATTTTGCCGCCAACTATTATTAATAAAATTACAGCTAAAGGGCTTATTTTAATATTTTTATAATAAATATAAGGTTGAAAAAAACCATTGTCTAAAATATATACTAATGAAAAAATTATAACAATGTAGGGAAATTGCCCAAAATTTCCATACTCAGATAATGAAATTAAAATTGAAGGAACTATTCCAATTATTGGTCCAAAATAGGGAATTAAATGTCCTATCCCAGATATTATTCCTAATGCTAATGAATTTGGCAAGCTGATAAAACTCAATCCAATTCCACATAATACGCCGACAAATAAAGCGTCTGTTATCCAACCTCTAACAAAATTGCCTAAACTTGAACTTATTTCATTTAATATATAATAAGACGCTTCAAAATATTTATTAGGAATTAAGTTAAAAATATCTTTAAAAATCTTTTTATTATCTCTAATGAAAAAGTATAGCAAAAAAGGAAATAATACAATTGTAAAAGCTATTGCAAAAATATTTGCCGCAAAAAGTTTTATTTCAACAAAAATGGAATTAGTTATATCGTTAAAAATAAATTCTATTTGTTTTGAAATTTTTTTTTCCTTATAAAATGGCAAATACCTATTTAATTTATCATCCAAAATTTGAATATGTTCGTTTAATTGTAAAGAACTTAACGAAGTTAATATTTTTTCCAACTGATTTAATATTTTTGGCAAAATAGCAAAAATTGTAAAAAAAATAAACGCAATCGCTCCAACTACGCAAATAAACGACGCTACTGATCTATTTATGTTATTTTTTTCTAAAAATTTAATAATTGGATTAAACAAAAAATAAAAAAACAAAACAAATATTAATATTATTATTATTTCCCAAAGCTTATATGCTAGAAATAAAAAAGAAAAGGAGGCTAAAAAGATTACAAAAAACTTAATTAGACTTTTTTCTTTCATAATGCTAATTAAAATAAAAATACTATCCGCTCGCAGCAGAGCGGATAAGTTAATTCCATTTATGATATTGCTTTGGTAACTTTTTCAGCGGCTTCTCTTAAAGACATTGCTACTTCAAAATTTAAGCCCGATTCTTCGAGTATTTTTTTTGCTTCTTCTGCGTTTGTTCCTTCTAATCTGACTATTACTGGCAAACTTACATTAACTTCTTTTACTGCTTCTACAACTCCATTTGCTACTCTGTCGCATCTAACAATACCGCCGAAAATATTTATTAAAATAGCTTTTACATTCGGATCAGATAAAATAATTTTAAAGCCATTGGCTACAGTGTCTTTATTTGCCGAACCGCCAACATCAAGAAAATTTGCTGGTTCTCCGCCAGCGAGCTTTATTATATCCATCGTTGCCATTGCCAAGCCAGCTCCGTTAACCATACAACCGACATTTCCATCCAGCTTGATATAATTTAAATTATATTTGGACGCTTCGATTTCCAACGGATTCTCTTCATCAAGATCTCTGTACGCTACAATTTCAGGATGTCTGAATAAAGCATTATCGTCAAAATTCATTTTTGCATCTAACGCTAAAACTTCGCCAGACTTGGTTACAACTAAAGGATTAATTTCCGCTAAACTTGCGTCGCTTTCAATATAAGCTTTATACAAAGCTTCGACAAATTTTATGCAATTTTTAAATTGTTCGCCCTCTAAGCCCAATTTAAAAGCTATATTTCTTAATTGATAAGGTTGAACTCCAAAGCCTGGTTCTACGTAAACTTTGATGATTTTTTCCGGCGTTTCGGCTGCAACTTTCTCAATTTCTACGCCCCCCTCAGTCGAAGCCATTATTACATTTTTTCTTGCTGTTCTGTCTAATGTTATGCCTAAATAAAGCTCTTTGGCAATATCTACTCCTTGTTCAATCAAAAGTTTTTTAACAATTCTTCCTTCGGAGCCTGTTTGATGAGTGACTAATTTCATTCCAAGCATTTGCGAAGCGAGTTGATAGACTTCGTCTAATGATCGGGCTAATTTAACTCCGCCAGCTTTGCCGCGTCCTCCGGCATGAATTTGAGCTTTAACTACCCAGACCGATCCGCCGATTTGTTTGGCAACTTCGACGGCTTCTTCTGGACTATAAGCTGGAGCTCCAGCAGGAACTGGAACTCCAAATTTCTTTAAAATCTCTTTTGCTTGAAATTCATGTATTTTCATATTTAAACAACCTCTTTATTTTTTTATAATTTTTTCGCTCATAAGTTTTGCTTGCAAAAATAATCCTAAATAATCTCTTCCGCCTGCCTTTGAATCAGTGCCGCTCATATTAAATCCGCCAAATGGATGTCCGCCCACCAAGGCTCCCGTACATTTTCTGTTGAAATATAAATTGCCAATCAACAACTCTTTCTTAGCTTGTTCAATTTTTTTCCTGTTTTTAGTATAAACAGAGCCTGTCAATCCAAATATTGTGTCATTAGCGATTTTTATAGATTCGTCGAAATTTCTTGATTTAATAACTGCAAGAACAGGTCCAAATATTTCTTCTTGAGCAATTCGAGCGTTCGGTTTAACGTCAATAAATACCGTTGGTTTTATATAATATCCGTTGCCTTCGGATTTTTCGCCGCCGCATAGTAATTTTCCTTCGTTCTTGCCAATTTCTATATATTCTAAAATTGATTTTTCAGCGCTTGCGCTAATTACTGGACCGACTTTGAAGTTTTCTTCGGCGGGTCCTATTTGTAATTGTTCGACTTTTTCTTTCAGTTTAGCTACAAACTCTTTATAAACTTTTTGATCAACTATTGCTCTTGAGCAAGCAGAACATTTTTGACCTTGAAAACCAAAAGCGGATGTAACGACTCCTTCCACAGCGTCGTCTAAGTTATATAATTCATCGTCGACAATTATGCAATCTTTGCCGCCCATTTCAGCTACAACTCTTTTTAACCAAATTTGACCTTCTTGAACTTTTGCCGCTAATTCATATATATGTTTTCCAACTTCCATCGAGCCTGTGAATGATACAAATCTTGTCAATTGGTGAGCTACTAAAGTATCCCCAACTTCGCCTCCCGAACCAGGCAAGAAATTTAAAACTCCGTCAGGCAATCCAGCTTCTGTCATTACATCGTAAAATATTTTTCCCATCATTGGAGTTTCGCTTGAAGGTTTTAAAACAACAGTATTTCCTGTAACTATTGCGCTTGAAGTAATTCCAGTCAAAATTGCAAATGGGAAATTCCATGGCGGTATGCATATTCCAACTCCAAGCGGAATATAAACTAACTCGTTGTTTTCTCCAGGAACTTTTGTTAAAGGCTGCTTTTGAGCATATCTCAACATTTCTCTGCCATAGAACTCTAAGAAATCAATAGCTTCGGCTGTATCTGCGTCTGCTTCTGTCCAATTTTTCCCGGATTCTAAAATTATCCAAGCATTTATTTCAAATCTTCTTTTTCTTGCTATTTCAGCAGCCTTAAATAAATAATTTGCTCTTTTTTCCGCTGGAACGAATCGCCAACTATCAAAAACTTTATAGGCTTCTTTCACTGCTTTGTCTGCTAATTCTTTTGTTCCTTTATAAAATATTGCAATTACTTCGTCTTTATTTGACGGGTTATATGAAGTTAATTTTTGATTTGTTTTAATTTTTTTTCCGTTAATAATAATTTCATAAGTTTTCCCAAGCTCTTTTCTAACTTTAGCTAAAGCTTCTTTTTGTTTTTCGACATTAGATTTTTTTGTGAAATCTGTAATAGGTTCGTTCTTAAATGGCTTTAGGCTCATAAATACTCCCTTTTTTTTATAGATTTTAGTTTCTTATATTAAATTGAAATAATAATTCAAATTAAAATTTTTATTTCAATTATGCAATTTTTTTGAAACATTTTTTGTTAATATTCTCTATTAATAAATTTATAAAAGCTTATTCATATGAAAAAAATTATATTTTTTATTGATAAAATGGAATGCTCTCATTGCGTTGCAACTATAAATTCTATATTAAAAAAATTTAAAGCTAATATACTAAAAATCGAAATTGGAATAGCCGAATTTGAGTTGGACGATTTTAATGATGACGTTATCGAAACAATTAAACGGGACATCGAAGAAAATGGTTTTATAATAAAACAAATTATAATTTAGTTTCTCTTATGTTGACTTCAAATGAAAAAATTATTTTAACAGCTAAAATCGATGGAATTGCTTGTTCTGCATGTATTAATCGAATTACAAATAAATTAAAAAAAATCCCTTTTGTATACGACGTTTCAATAAATTTAATCGATAGCAAAGCCTTAATTACTGTTGATAAAAATCTGCTAGACTTAAATTCAATTCAAAAAGAAATAGAAAACATAGGTTATAAAATTTCCTTCACTAATATAGATTTGCAACTATCGAAAAATTTTTTCGATTTAAAACTGACAATTCAAATAATATTCGGATTGATTATAATAATTGTCGAAATGTTTAATTTTATTCCTTTGATCCATAACTTTCTACAGATCTTTCCATTTTCTAAAAATTTATTGTTGTTTGTTCTAACGTCAATTGTTTTATACGTTGGAGGTTTAAATTATTATAAAAGATCTTTAAAAAACTTAACGTCGCTTACATTTGATATGAGTTCTCTTATTTCGCTGGGAACTCTATCAGCTTATGCATATAGCTCTTACTTGACCTTCAAAGAATTTTTTTTTAATGAAATTTTGCATCATACTTTTTTCGATTCTGCGGCTACAATTATAATTCTTATCAATATTGGGAAAAAACTGGAAGATAGAACTAAATTAAAAACAATCGCTAATTTAAATCATTTAAAACAAATAGTTCCTCAATATTCAACTATTTTACTTAATGGAAAAGAAAGTAAAATAAAAAGCGAAGAAATTAAAAAAGACGATATTGTAATATTAAAACCTGGCGATATTTCTCCTGTCGATGGAATTATTATAGACGGATTTGCGTCCTTTAACGAATCTTTTTTAACTGGAGAAAGTTTGCCTGTTGAAAAAAAAGCGGGGGATTATGTTTATTGCGGAACTATTAATTTAAATGGTTTAATCAAAATAAAAACTGAAAAAAATCCCAGCTCGTCTTTAATTTCAAAAATAATAGATATCGCCGAAAAATCTTCTTTAACAAAAGTTCCAGTACAAAGGTTGGCTGACAAAATTTCATCTTTTTTTGTTCCATTAATTATTGCGATTGCTTTTATTTCTTTTTCTTATCATTTTTTTATAGATAAAAATCTTAATTTAGCGATTTTATCTCTTATTTCTACTTTAGTTGTTTCTTGTCCTTGCGCTTTTGGTTTAGCCGCTCCAGCGGCCATAGTTGCTGGTATTGGAAAAGCTTCTAAAAATTTTATATTCTTTAAAAATCCAGAAGCAATAGAAAATTTATCAAAAATTAATATGATTTTCTTTGATAAAACAGGTTCTTTAACAGAAGGCAAACCGCAAGTTGTAAAAGTTATATATAATCAAAAATTTAATTCTAAAGAAATTGAAAATATTGCTTTATCCGCGGCTGTCTATACTCGTCATCCTCTTTCAATAGCAATCGCAAATTACTACAACAATGCAAAAACTTATCCTTTAAAATTTGACTCGTTCGAATATTTTCCATCGAAAGGAGGAAAGTTAAAATTAAAAGATAAAACTTATTTCTTTGGCTCAAAAAATTTTTTAATTGAAAATAACGTCGATAATTTTTTCGATATAGAAAATTTTGTGGAAGCTTCTAAAGTTTTTTTAAGCGAGGATAAAGAATTGCTCGCTATATTTTGCGTTTATGACGAATTAAAAGAAAAAGCTATTGAAACCATTAGAAATTTTCAAAAAGACGGCGTTGAAGTAGTTATATTAAGCGGAGATGATAAAGAAAGCGTAAAAAAAATTGCTGACAAATTAAATATCTCTTCATATTTTGGAAAACTTAATCCTCTTGAAAAAACGGCAATAATAAATGAATCTAAACAAAACGGAAAAATCGTCGCTATGGTTGGCGATGGAATTAACGACGCTGCCGCTTTAGCCTCCGCCGATGTGGGCGTATCTTTTTCTAATGCCTCGGAGTTTACGGCAAACTGCGCCGATATAGTTATTATGAATTCTAGTTTAGAGAGCGTATATTTAGCTTTTGATTTTTCAAGAAAAACTATAAGAGCTATTAAACAAAACTTTTTTTGGGCTTTTGTTTATAATTTAGCTCTAATTCCAATCGCGGCAGCAGGTTTATTGCATCCAATTTATGCCGCCGCTGCAATGTCTTTTAGTTCTTTATCTGTTTTACTTAATTCATTAAGAATTGCTAAAAAATAAAGTTTTTCTAAAATATTTGCTTAGTTAAAATAATGAGCCGATTGAAAAATTTTATGATATATATATTAAAAGTTTAGATTATTTATTATTATAAAGCTAAGAACTAATTTAAGTTATTATTTAATGATCTTGAAATTTGTAGAAGATAAAAAATTTAACATTATTGTTAAAAAATAAAATTTCTTGAAATATAACATTAAAATGCTATTAAACGTATAATCGTAAAATATTGTTAAACAAGAATATAGATATATATTTTTGTCAAATATTTTAACAGACAAGAATTTAATGAAAATTATAATAATCAAAGTTCAGATTACAGTGATAGATTAAGAGCTAAAATATTTAATCGTAAAAAATGCGATAAGTTCGTTAAAAAATTATTTTGCGTTTATTAATACTTATTTTATTAAAATTGATCTATTTAATTATAAAAAAATAGTCATTTATATAAACGACAGAAATTCAAATTGTAAGAAATCTTTTCGAGATGAATATATTCTATTTTTCAATAAAAGCGTTTTGAAAACTTCTAAATTATTTAAATTTTGTTACTAACTAAAATAAAAAATCTTATATGGAAAGGTTAATAAATGTTTATTAAAAAAGAAGTTTAAAATAAATGAAATCAAAAATTTTGTAAAATAATTGTTTAGTGGTAATTGCAATAATCTAAATTTAAAATATTTGTATGAAAATATAATTTTTCAGGTAAAATGGCAAAGCTTGATAATTTAAAGAAATAGCGTAAGTATTTATAGAATAATTAGTTATATATTCCATGAGGGATTCAATAATGGCACAGTAAATTTCCCTTTTTTGCCACTTTTTGCAAACTTTTGGCATAAAAATTAGCGTTTTGGTCTCTTCTTTTTTTGCTCTGATACTATTTCTTGCGCGAGGAGAAATAAACGGCCAATATTAGCCCTAAGGCGTTCATTCTCCTCCTCAAGCTCTTTTATTTTGGCTTTTAAGAGCTCGTTTGTTTCTGGTGGCGGCTTGTCATCATCGCTTAAGAGCCAATTTATGTCGCAGCCGAGATCCTTGAGCTTTAGAAAAAATTCCATACCGGGTTTGTTAACTTCATTAACATACTGAGATAAATGTCCAATAGACATTCCCAAAGCATTAGCTAATTCAGTAAGGCTTCCAAATTTTTCTAAAGCAAAAAACCTTAATTTTTCACCAAATTTCATTGTTTTAAAAAATTTAAGAAAAATCTATAAAATAATACTTGACAAGATTATAGAAATTTCTATATTTTTGTAAAAGATGTTTAACTAATTTTTAATAAAAAAATGACTGAAGAAAAACAGCC
>Ga0308407_1000722_pt1 | contig 21699 bp, 16 predicted proteins | sample HotsprSampleMSe2_FD_203476 | JGI IMG/M metagenome (GOLD analysis project Ga0308407, IMG submission 203476) | Hot spring phototrophic mat microbial communities from Mushroom Spring, Yellowstone National Park, Wyoming, United States - 20060911_MSe2 ...
TATTAGGGTTGATACGAGCGGCGGCTCCACCTGCATAGCGGGGTCTGCCATCGCCTACCACCGTGCCGATAGGAGCGGCTAAATTTGCATTACGCACATAAACAGCGTTGATATCTTTGGTAAATGACAAATCCAAAGAAGCGGTAAGCCCTTCGGCAATGTTGAAATCTGTACCTAAATTGCTTCTCCAAACCTGAGGGAAACGGAATTTAGGAGCAGTTACGTTGATTTCATAACTTGCGGGGATTTGTCCAACGGGGTTTGCAGGTCTATAAGCAAAAGGGTCAGGATTGAAAGGAAACGCAGAAAGTCCAGCGGGATTGACACCGGGGTCTATTGTTCCGAACAAAGCACCAGTATTGCTGGCTTGGTTACTCATCCATACGAAAGGAATGCGTCCTGTAAATACGCCTGTACCGCCACGCACTTGGAAACTTCTATCGCCTTTTACGTCCCAGTTAAAACCAATTCTTGGAGACCAAAGTACGTGAGCATCAGGGAATTTACTTACATCAAGAATTTCTTGATTTTCAAAACGCAGTTCTCTTACAGCAGGGTTATCAATAGGTTTTTTAGGGAAGAAAGGAATATCAGCTCTCACGCCCAAGATAACTTTTAGGCGGTCGTTGGCTTTCCACTCGTCTTGTGCATAAAAACCAAGTTGAGCGGCTTCAAACCTTGCAAAAGGTACTTCTTCGGCAACAGCAGAGTATCTGTATTGGAAAAGTGTAGGTCTGCCTGTTCCATTGCTAATACCAATAGGAGTAGGCGTACCCGCAGGAGCAGAATTATAGAAAGCCGCTAAACTTGCAAAACGATAACGGCTGTAAAAGTTAGGCATAAATCCGTTACGGAAACGATAATATTCGTTAGCCGTACCGATGGTAAAAGTATGTTTGCCTTTGTAAATATTGAAGTTATCAGAAAGTTGATATACATCAGAGTCTAAGAGGTTATTGGGAGTGAAAGGCTCATAACCAAACGAAGTAAGAGTGAGGTTATTCCCGTTTTCTATATCTACAAATGGGAATATTTTACTTTTTGAGCCTCTAAAATCTCTGAAACCAGTCCAACCTAAAATTAAGTTATTGGAATATTTGTTGCCAATCGTACTATTTACCTCACCAACAATTGAGTTGTAATTGTTGTTGATGTTGTAGTTTCCGTTCTCAAAAGGCAATGAATTGGCACTGTTTTGTCTTGTACCTTGTGCCCCTGAGTTACTCATGGGTACATCTCTGTAAGATTTTAGATAGGTGTAACGCAGTGTAGCACGCGTGTTATTGGTTACGTTCCAGTCAAAGCGGGCAAGAATTTTTTGACTTTCGGTAAGCATATCGTAGCTATCGATGCGTCCGGGGTCGTAGCCGTATTGGGTGATAAGGAAATTTCGCAGGTCATCGGCTTGTTGTCCTGTAAGAGCCGAGACGTTTCCGCCTTGTCCTCTGTCGGCAACGAATGTACCAATAGGGTCTGTACGTTTTTCTAATTCACCGCTTAAAAAGAAAAATAATTTGTTTTTGATGATAGGACCACCTACTCTCAAACCTGCTTGATAATAGTCAAATTGAGGTACAGGCACGCTCACGTCGCCTACTCTATCGGCAACCATATTGTTGTTACGGAAGAAGTAATAAGCCGAACCTTTGATGTCGTTTGTACCGCTACGTGTTACGGCATTGATACCTGCTCCTGTAAAACCGCCCTGACGCACATCATAGGGAGCAATATTCACTTGAATTTCCTCCAAAGCATCTAAACTGATAGGTTGCGAATTGGTTTGCCCACCGGGTAGCGAAGCTAAACCAAAAGCATTATTGAAGATGGAACCATCAATAGATAGGTTGTTGAAAAGATTGTTTCTACCAGCAAAACTTGTTCCCGAACTCTGAGGCACGAGGCGTGTCATATCGGTAAAGTTACGAGAGATGGTAGGCATCGTCATCAGGGCAGTGCTATTGATGTTGGTAGCGGCTCCTGTACGGTCAGCGTTAAAAATAGCATCTTTCTGGGCTGTCACCTGAATAGCCGCAATTTCGCTGTTTTCTTCTTTCATAGTGTAGTTGAGTGCTACGTTTTGCCCCAAGCTAAGAGCGGGGATTTCTTCTTTGATGGTGTTGTAACCCACAGCAGATACCTCTATGCTGTAAGGACCACCGATGCGAAGATTGGGCAGGTTAAAGCTACCGTTTTCTTGGGTAGCCGTGCCATATTTGGTACCAGAAGGTAAATGCACAACAATTACCGTTGCACCTGGTATTCCTTCTTTTTTGTTGTCAAGGACTCTACCGCTCATACTTGCCGTAGTTACCCCTTGCGAAAAGGCACTTTGGCACAAAAGTACAAAGGCAAGAACCCACAGGCTTGTGAATTTGTTTACTTGCTTCATATAAAAATGCTTGGTTTAGAATATTTGGCACAAATTTAGAATATTTGGCACAAATATAGAAATTGTTTTTGGTATAGATTTTTAGGCAATATTAAGAATTTGTTACGTTTTGGTACTCAAAAAAAATAAATTTGGAAATTAAAAAACGAAACACTAAATTTGCAGGCTCAAATTCAGTCTATCATTTTCCAAAACGAGATATTTATGAAAAGAACCTACCAGCCCTCCAATAGAAAACGTCGCAACAAACACGGCTTTCGCGAAAGAATGGCAACTGCCAACGGCAGAAGAGTACTTGCAAGCCGTAGAGCCAAAGGCAGAAAAAAACTAACCGTCTCTGATGAGAGAAAACACAAAGCCTAAAATTGAATTTTTTGGTAGTGTCTGAACAGCAAATCTGTTTGTTATGAATCAGAAACTGCCTAAATCTGAAATTCTGAGAAGCAAAAAGAAAATTCAGGAACTATTCCAAAAGAATAGTTCCTCGTGTTATTTGTACCCTTTCCAAATCCGATACCAAGCAGGTCAAAATCTTTCACTTCCGCAGGTGCTTTTTGTTGTCCCCCAAAAAAATTTTAAAAAAGCCGTAGATAGAAACCTACTGAAAAGAAGAATCAAAGAAGCCTATCGCCTGCAAAAATCTGTTTTTCAAAATCACTTGCAAAATATTGATTTCTTGGCAATTGTCTATATCGGCAAAGAAATCAAAAATTATCATTACATTAAAAAAAAACTTGCAGAGATTTTAGCCAGTTTGCCGATAGAATAAAAGCAGAAAACACCCTATAAACGAGATAGAGGTATCTCTTTAAAGTTAGAATAAGTAGTTCCACAAAATTAAAAGGACACTTTTACTGAGACAAAATACTGATAGACAATTTTTTGTCTTGTCTCTTGTCTCTTGTGTCTAATCACTTAATTTTACCTATTGATTACAAAAAAATTTCTTCAGCATTACTTGCTATACACTACCATATTTTCTTTTGCTCTCAGGCTTGTTTGAATAATTTTTGCCAATTTACAAAACCTAAATACGCCAAAATCAGAAATAAAGCGTACAAAATTGCATATAAAGTCGCATTTTTTTGTAGGTAAATCGTTACATAAATGGTATCGGCAAGTATCCATACTAACCAATTTTCTATGTATTTGCGTGCCGCCAACCAAGTGGCTACAATGCTCATCGTGGTTGTGAGTGTATCCCAAAGTAAAAAATCACCTTTTAAAAATTTCAGATACATATAAACTACTGAAAATAAAAGAGCAAAAACTAAGAGCAAAGGCAAATAATAATTTTTGGGTAGATAGCTGATAGGCATTTTTTGTCCTTTCTGGTTTGTGTGTGTCTTGCTACCAAATCGCCACTGGTACCAACCGTAAATAGCCGTAATTATGAAAAAAAATTGTAAATTCATATCGCCAAACAGGCGAAGTTGGTAGAAAAACACTGCCGAAATTGCCGAAGATACTACTGCCCAAAACCAAGTCCAGATGTTAGCTCTACTGCTAAGCCACACACAAACCAAACTGCTAATAAAACCTAAAATCTCAATGTAATTATTAAAAATCCAGTCAAACATAAAATTTTATAGATAATGATGAATGATGAAAAATAGTAAAACGGCAGGCGTAAAAATAGAAATTTTGAAAATTGAAAGTTTTTTATTTTTTTGCAAATATGCTGCCTGTTGCTATGTTCTCAAAAGTTGTAAAACGCCTTTCTTTGCATCATTTACCTTTTTTATGGGGGGCGTTGATAGCTTTTCTGTTAGGACAAATTGCCTTCTGGATACATCAAAACCAAAAATTAGTAGATTCAGACACGAAGTATCGTGGCTTCGTACAAAATAAAATTTGGCAAGAAATTAAGACCTTAGCCGCCGAAAGCCACGAAGTTACACTCTTGTTTCAAGAAAGCCACGTAATTAGCCTGATAGAACTCAAAAAAAAGCACAAATATCCTTGCCTTATTTTTAAAAACGAAAATCTTATCTTTTGGTCAGATTACCACTTCATTCCCGATTACAACCTTATTGCAGGCTACTACCAAGTAAAATTTTTTGACCTCAAAAATGGAATGTTTTTGGCTTACCGAGAGTTTTTCAAAACAAGCGAAGGCAACAACATAGAAATTTACACTTTTCTACCATTGTACAATCGTTACAATATTGAAAATAGCTACTTGCAATCTTCCTATAATCCAGACATATTTCCCGCCAAAGTTGCCATCAGTAGCAATCCTACCGCCTTTCCGATTGTATCGGAGGAAGGGGAGTTTTTGTTTTCGCTCAAATACAGTTCCGAACAAGAATCGCCTCATTTAGGCTGGTTTATCGTTGCTATTGCTTGTTTTACGATAGCTTTTGTGTATTTGTTTGTATTTGTATGGCAATGGAAAAACTTTTTCTTTAAGAAAAAGATATATGATTTCTTTTGCATAATTCTAAGCATATATTTTATTTCTTTGCGTTGGTTGATGCTCAAAAATCAAATTCCTTTTGCCTTTTTGGAATGGGATTTGTTCAATCCGCAGTTGTATGCTTCCTCGTTTTGGTCGCCTTCGTTAGGCGATTTGACTTTAAATCTTCTGCTTGTTCTATGGGTTTTGTTTTACTTGCAAAGCCATTTTCCGAGAACGTATTTTTATCAAAAATTACTTCGGCTAAGTCCGAAGTGGCAATATTTGGTGGTTTTGTTGCTTATTGTATTGAGTTATGCGATTTTTTATCAAATTTTTTTGATATTCAGCACTATTTTCACCGATTCGCAACTTGTATTAGATATTTCCAAGAATATTAGTTTTTCTACGCCACACCTTACGGCTTTTCTGATTTTCATTTTGCTATCGGCTATTTATTTTTTCTCTTTGCATCTGTTAGGCAGGCTCTTGATACGACTGCTCCAAGAAAAATACTCCATTTTCATTATCATCTTTGCATTAGCAACGCTTTTACATACGTTTTGGACTTTTGCGAGTGGTCAGTTCCATTTCTTGCTAAGTTTCCTCAATGGCTTTTATTTGCTGTTGTTGTATTATTTTCACTTTCCGAAATATCTGTTTCGGTTCAAATATTTTTCTACGCTGTATTTGTTCGTAGCGAGCCTTCTTTGTGCCATAACAGGCGTGTATGCTTTCGTGTATTTTGGCAACAAAACGCAAGATATACAAATGCAAAAATATGCCGAAAATCTACTCGAAGAGCGTGATTTTTCAGCAGAATATAGTTTGGATAACATTGCCGACGACATTCGCATAGACGCAGGCATCAAAGAATATTTTAGAAGCCCTTTTGTAGATAGACGAGCTATCAAACAGAAAATCAAGAAAGTGTATCTGAAAAATGAGTTTGCAGATTATCAGGTAGGGGTGTACGTTTTTGATGCGACGGGTTATCCACTTTATTCAGGAAGCAGGAGCTATCAGGAATGGGTATTTTTGTACCAAAAGCCAGAGTTTAGAACCGACCGCACCGAGAGATTTTTTATCAACGAAACCCAAGCCATCGAACAAAAAATAGATGTAAATCTATTGCGAATGTACGTAGATTTCATTGAAATAAAACGCGATACCAACACCTTAGGGTACATCGTTATTGAACTCAAAAAGAAAAAAAATGAGCCTTTTCGCGTGTATCCCGAGCTTCTGCAAAGCGAACGTTTCAAAGAACCTCGCGAATTTCGTGATTTTTCTTACGCTATTTTCAAAAATGAAAATTTGGTATATGCTTACGGAAATTTCAATTATGCAAAAAAATTCAAGAAAAGCCTTTTCAAAATCAACAAACTCTACGAGCAAGGTTATTTCTATGAAGATTTTAAGCATTGGGCAGTTAGAGGCGAAAAAGGACGAGCCGTAGTGGTATCTGTTCCCGAATATGAGTTTAAAAATATTTTTGCTAACTTTTCTTTGCTATTTTTGCTATTGATTTTGGTTACCACGCAGATTTTGCTTTTCTATGGCTTGAACAGCTACTTCAAAAAAACACAACTTACTTTCACGACGCGTATTCAGCTATTTCTCAATGCCGCTTTTTTCTTGCCTCTGATGATTGTGAGTATCTCTACGCTTAGTGTAATTAGTTCCTCATTTGACCAAGACCTCAACAATTCGTTTATAGAAAAAGCCCAAAACGCCGCCCGAAGCCTCGTAAATAGCGTACAACAATACCGAAACCAATTGATAGAAAGAGACGAACTATACAAAGACGTTTCGGCTGTGGCTGGTTACACGCAATCCGACATCAATTTGTTTGATATTTCAGGAAAACTGCTCGTTGCCAGTCAGACAGCTATTTACGATAATCAATTGCTTTCTCGTTACATCAACCCCGAAGTGTTGTGGAAAATCGTACAACAAAAAGAGCAAAGTGTAATGTTTTCGGAAGCTGTTGGCAAGTTGGGCTACAAATCTGTTTATTGGGCTATTCGTTCTTATGAAAACAATCAACTTTTGGCAATTCTGAGTATTCCTTTTTTTGATGCCGAAGACGAGAGACAGAAAAGACTTATTGATGTTATTACTACTATCATCAATATTTTTACCATTGTGTTTATCGTATTTGTAGTAATCTCTTATTTTGCCTCGCATATTCTCACCGAACCGCTTTCACTTATTACGCAAAAAATCAGGAAAACAACACTTTATGCCTACAACGAGCCTATTCAATGGGACTCCGACGACGAAATCGGACTTATGGTAAATGAATACAACAAAATGCTCGTAAAATTAGAAGAAAGCAAAAAAGCTCTTGCTCAAAGCGAAAAAGAATCGGCTTGGCGTGAAATGGCTAAACAAGTTGCCCACGAAATCAAAAACCCTCTTACTCCTATGAAACTCACTTTGCAACATTTACAAATGCGTATCCGTACCGAAAACCCCGAATTAGAAAAACTCACTGCTCTCCCTTTTGAAACTTTGCTCACGCAGATTGACCTCCTCAGCGATATAGCCACTTCGTTCTCGGCTTTTGCCCGTATGACTATCCCTAAAAACGAAATATTTGACATCTCAGAAGTGCTTAAACAAACTTTGCAACTATACGAAAGCAATCAGGAAATTCATTTAGTCAGAATGATTGAAAAAGGTAGGTTTCAGGTACGTGGCGACAGGCAACTAATGAGCCAAATTTTTACTAACATCATTCTTAATGCTATTCAAGCTGTCCCTAACGATAGAATTCCTCAGATTTGTGTGAGTATGTATCAGCAAGACCAAACAGTACATATAGAAATACGCGATAACGGCTCGGGTATCCCAGAAGAAATTCGGCACAAAGTTTTTTTGCCCAATTTCAGTACCAAATTTACAGGTTCGGGCATTGGTTTGGCTCTTGCCAAAAGAGGCATCGAACACGCAGGCGGCAGAATTTGGTTCGAGACAGAAACGAACATAGGAACTTGTTTTTTCATAGAATTGCCGCTTGTTTCTTAAACCTTTCGGCAAATCGCCTTGTTTTTAAAATAAAAAATTTCATTTCTTTGATAGATTTTGCAATTTTTCTACATTTGTAAAACAAACTAAAACAATCATGGAACAGCCCACGCTTCTGAAAGTAACCATAGATAACATCACGATAGAAGTAGAACCGGGAACTACCATTTTGCAGGCGGCTCGCAAAATCGGTGGCGATGTAGTGCCTCCAGCTATGTGTTACTACACCAAACTGAAAGGTTCGGGCGGAAAATGTCGTACTTGTATCGTGAAAGTTACGCAAGGCTCTGCCAAAGACCCTCGCCCTATGCCTAAATTAGTACCTTCTTGCATTACCCCCGTACAAGACGGAATGGTTGTAGAAAACTCTATCAATCAGGAAGTACAACAGGCACGCGATGGCGTTGTAGAATTTTTGCTTATCAATCACCCTTTGGATTGTCCTATCTGTGACCAAGCAGGCGAATGTCATCTGCAAGATTTGGGCTATCAGCACGGCAAACAAGCCACCCGCTACGAATTTGAAAGACGTACTTTTGAGAAAATTGATATTGGCGATAAAATACAACTTCATATGACGCGTTGTATTTTGTGTTATCGTTGTGTATTTACTGCTGACCAAATCACCGACCGACGCGTACATGGCGTACTGAACAGAGGCGATGCCGCCGAAATCGGTACATACATTGCTAATGTAATTGATAATGATTTTTCGGGCAATTTAATTGACGTTTGTCCTGTGGGAGCTCTTACCGATAAGACTTTCCGTTTCAAAAGTAGGGTTTGGTTCACTAAGCCTGTGTATGCTCACCGAGATTGCGAGAAATGCTCAGGCAAAGTTACGCTTTGGTATCAAGGAAATGAAGTCCTAAGGGTTACAGGCAGAAAAGACAAATACGGAGAAGTTGAAGATTTTATTTGCAATACTTGCCGTTTTGAGAAAAAACAAACCTCTGATTGGGTAATTGAGGGTGTAGCCGACTTAGGCAGACATTCTGTAATAATGCAAAACAAACGCGTGAAAACCGTTATCCCTGATTTTGGCTTCAAACAAGCCGCCAAAGAATACAAACAAATTAACGACAAGAGGGAAAAATCGCCGCTTACTTACGAAGAATCTCGCCTCAAAAATAAACTCACCACAAGCAAGTTTTTACTTGAAGATAAAAAATAGCCTTATTTATCTCTCTAAAAGTGCTTATCACTTTTGGAGAGATAAGTAAATTTTGATACAATTTTCGCTCGCTTGAAAATAATTTCAGACTTTATACCTGAAAAAAAATGGTCTTTGAAAAATACATCCAAAAAATCAGTTTTTCTGTACAGTTTGGCAAGCTCATTGACCTCTCCGCTCAAACGCACAGAAAATATACCTTTTGGAAAAGCATGAAAAAAAATTTAATTGAATTATAGTACAATTAAAGTAAATTTCCCATTCATTTGCTTTAAAAATTTCCAAAATCAGGCTCGCCCCAGACCGCTATTTTTATTTTTTAGTTGAATGTAACAACTAAAAAAGTTGAGAAGCCCTAAATTTTATTTGAAAAATACAACTAAAAAATTTGAAAAGTACAATTTTTGAAAAAAGTTTGAAAAAAGTTTGAAAAAAGTTTGAAAAAAGTTTGAAAAAAGTTTGAAAAAAGTTTGAAAAAAGTTTATATTTACGTAAAATTATGCTTTGTGTAACTCTTTAACCCTTTAAGGATTATGAAAAATTTTTCAAAAATCTCGGTTTTTATTTTTTTGACTTGGACTCTATTTAACTCACAGGCTTGTAGGCAAATAGAAAGAGACCTGAATGGGAAAAAATTAGAAGCAAATAAGTCTGATACAAAAAGTATTGCAAAAATAGAAAATGGTAAAGTAAAACTACAAGTCTCCTTAGACGAAATAGCTGCCTATTGCAGTCAATATGTGAGCAGACAATTCAAAGGATTTAATGCAGAAAAGGTTACTATCAAGCAAGGTACAAACCAACTCTATTTTATTGAAGCTGTGAGTAAAGTAAATGATGAATTTGTAACAGTGGCTATTCCTCTAATAAACGAAAATAATAGCTTAATGTATCAACTTTTGGCGGGGAATGAGAAGCGTACAAATGATGATTTTAGATGCATCCACACTTGTACAAGTGCTACTTGTGCTTGCAGCATTAGTAATGTAGAACCTTGCAAAGGACACCAATGCACTTGTACCAGTGGCTCGGGAGGGTGCAGTGCAAATGTATTGATTGAATAGTGGAATTTATACCCAAATAAAGCAGTTATGTTCTTTTTTGTGCATTTTGGCTCAACGCACAAAAAAGAACATTTTTTAGAAAATTTTTATTCCAGCTCTATCACCAAATCGCCTTGTTCCACAAGCGAGCCAACACCAAGATGTATTTTCTTGATAATTGCCTCGCGGCTGGCAGTGATGATACTTTCCATTTTCATCGCCTCAATGACAAATAAAGGTGCATTTGCCTGTACTTTATCACCCTCTTTCACTTTCATTTGCGAAATTTTCCCTTGCAGAGGCGAGCCAACATGATTTTCGGCACTTGCCTTTACGTTGCTCTTTATCAGGCTGCGTTGCGAGTTATCTACCACACGGATACGACGGGTCTGTCCGTTATGCTCAAAATAAACAGCCCTAATGCCATTTTCATCTACATCGGCAACGCTAACAAGTTTTACAAGCAAGGTTTTACCTTCTTCTATTTGTATTAAAATCTCCTCTCCTACTTTTAGACCAAAGAAAAAAGCAGGTGTCGGCAAATAATACACATCTCCAAACTCCTGTACGTGGTTGTAATATTCTTCAAATACTTTTGGATAAAGCTGGTAAGAAAGAAAATCTAAAAAATTATCATCAAACTTAGTTTTGAATTGCTCAAATTCTGCCTCAAAATCAATAGGTTTCAAGTGAGCATTAGGGCGGTCGGTGAAAGGTTTTTCATTTTTGAGAACTATCTTCTGTAGCGTTTCGGGAAAGCCACCGTAGGGTTGTCCTAATTCGCCACGGAAAAATTCTTTAACTGATTCAGGGAAGGAAAGCGTATGTCCTTTTTGTAAAATATCTTCGGCTGTGAGGTTATTGGCAGTCATAAACAAGGCAAAATCGCCTACTACCTTTGAGCTTGGCGTAACCTTGATGATATTTCCGAAAAGTTTGTTGGCTTCTTGATAGTTTTGTACTACCTGCTCGAATCTATCACCAACGCCTACCGAGTCGGCTTGGGCTTTGAGGTTGGTGTATTGTCCGCCGGGCATTTCGTGTTCATAGACTTCTGCCGAACCTGTCTGCATACCTGCCTCAAAAGGATAATAATACTGCCGAACCGCCTCAATGTATTTAGAAAGTTTATTGAGTTTGCGAAGGTCATAAGGATTTTCGCGGGCGTGTCCTTGCATCATTGCCACAATGGAGTTGAAATTAGGTTGAGCCGTTGTGCCTGACATTGCCGCAATGGCTACATCAATCACATCAACACCCGCCTCGATGGCTTTCAGATACGTTGCCGCCTGAATAGAAGCCGTATCGTGTGTGTGCAAGTGAATAGGAACACTTACGGTTTCTTTGAGTTTGGAAATAAGCACTTCGGCAGCGTGAGGTTTCAGCAAACCTGCCATATCTTTGATAGCCAAGATATGCGTGCCTGCGTCTTCTAAGCGTCGGGCAAGGTCTAAGTAATATTGTAAGGTGTATTTTTTTTCATTTTTGCCGAGCAAATCGCCTGTGTAGCAGATAGCCGCTTCGGCAAGGCTATTGGTATATTTCCTGACAGCAGAGATGCTGGTTTTGAGGTTTTCAATCCAGTTGAGCGAGTCGAAAATTCGGAAAATATCAATGCCATTTTCAGCAGATTTTTCAATGAATTTTTCTACCAAGTTGTCAGGATAGGCTTTGTAGCCTACGCCATTAGCTCCACGCAAAAGCATTTGCATTAGGATATTGGGAGCGGCTTTTCGGATAAATTGCAGGCGTTTCCAAGGGCATTCTTTCAGGAAACGCAAGGCTACATCAAACGTTGCTCCCCCCCACATTTCCAAAGAAAAAGTTTGCGGAAAATGGTAAGCCATCATTTCGGCATAGGGAATCATATCTTTGGTACGCATACGCGTAGCCAACAAAGACTGATGCCCATCGCGAAGCGTGGTATCGGTGTAATAGATTTTTTGCTCGTTTTTGAGCCACTGGCAAAATTTTTCTCTGCCGAGTTCTTCTAAGATTTGTTTTGTGCCTTTGGGCTTTTCGCTGAGGCGGTCGTATGCTAAGAGTGGCGGTTTGCTGAATGTTTTTTTATCGTCTTTAAATTTTACATCAGGATTGCCATTGACAATCACATTTGCCAAGAAACGCAAAGCACGCGTGCCTCTGTCGAAGCGTTTGGGGATTTGGAAAAGTTCTTTGTGTTGGGCAATGAAAAAAGTAGTTGCCTTTCCACTCTGAAAAACGGGGTGATTGATAACATTTTCCAAAAAACCGATATTGGTTTTTACGCCTCGTATCCGAAACTCTCGTAAAGCACGGCTGAGCCGTTGGGCTGTTCCTTTGAGCGTTCTGCCCGAAGCCGAAACTTTTACGAGCATCGAGTCGAAGAAAGGTGAAATTTTTACGCCAGGGTACGTACTGCCTTCATCTAAGCGAATGCCAAAACCTGCGGCGTTTCGGTATTCTACGATTGTTCCGAAGTCAGGCTTAAAGTCGTTGAGGGGGTCTTCGGTCGTGATACGGCACTGAATAGCTACGCCACGAGCCACTACATCTTCTTGTTTGTGTATCCAGATTTCGGGGTCCGAAAGGCGATGCCCCTTGGCAATTAAAATTTGTGAGCGAACAATATCAATCCGAGTAATTTCTTCGGTAATGGTATGCTCAACTTGTATGCGTGGATTTACTTCAATAAAATAAATATTTTCGTCTTTATCTACCAAAAACTCTACCGTGCCTACGTTGTTGTAATTGACTTTTCGGCAAATGTTGAGGGCATACTCGTAGAGTTTATTTTTGGTTTCTTGTTTAAGAAACGAAGGGGCAACCTCAACTACTTTCTGAAAGCGGCGTTGTACGGAGCAATCTCTTTCGTAGAGATGAACAATATTGCCGTAGTTATCGCCCATAATTTGCACTTCGATGTGTTTGGGGTCTTCGATGAATTTTTCCATAAAAAGCGTATCGTCGCCGAAGGCACGTTTAGCTTCGCCTTTGGCTTCATTGTAGGCTTTTTCAAGGTCTGCCTCGTTGCGTACTACACGCATACCACGCCCACCGCCACCTGCCGAGGCTTTTATCATTACTGGAAAACCGATACGTTGGGCTTCTTGAAGAGCGATTTCAAAAGTAGTTAAGTCTTGCTGATTATCCTGAATGATAGGCACTTGTGCCTCAATGGCTATTTTTTTAGAGGCAATTTTATCGCCTAAGGCTTCCATTACCTCAGGCTCGGGACCTACGAAAATAATTCCCTCTTCTCTACACCTACGAGCCAGATTTACATTTTCCGAAAGGAAACCATAGCCCGGGTGAATGGCATCGGCTTTTATTTTTTTGGCTAAGGCAATAATTTCCTCAACATCAAGGTAGGGGCGTAATGGTTCATCATCTTTGCCTATTTGATAGGCTTCATCGGCTTTGAAACGGTGAAGTGAGTAGCGGTCTTCGTAGGTATAGATGGCTACGGTGCGTATGCGAAGCTCGGAGGCGGCTCTGAATATCCGAATGGCAATTTCGCCACGATTGGCTACCAATAGCTTCTGTAAGGGTTTTAGATGATTCATAAGCAAAAAATGATACTTTTACTTAGGTATAAGGGCTTTAATTTGAGTATTTTTATCAGTAAAAGCAAATTTTTTTATGCAACAATCTAGCAAGTTCTCCTAATTTTTGACACTTTTTACTATCTTTATCCTCAACTTACAAGTTTATTCTTCTTCAATGATGATAAAAACATCTTCGTTTGGTTTTTGTAGCAAGTGCTTCTCGCGGGCAAATTTTTCAAAATTTTCGTTTTGGTTATAATCTTTTACGTTTTGGCGGAGATTGTTGTGGAGCTCCTGATAATAAGCCTTTTCTCTTTGCAGTTTATTGTATTTCTTTCGCCATTTGTATTGGCTGATGAAGTCATTTGCATCAAAAAAAAGCATCCAAATAAACAAAGCAAAAGCCGTAACAAAGTAAAAACTTTTCATAAATTTGGGAATACGAAAGTTTATTACTTTTTTTACAAAACGCTTGAATTGTTTTTTGGTATCCATTGCTATTTTATTTTTACAAGATGCTCAAAGTTACGGCAAACCACGCAAAAGAACAAATAAGTTTTGATGTTCGCCACAAAGACGGACAAACTTGGCTCAACGAGCAAGCAATACAATGGGATTTGCAAGCCATCAACGAACACACGTTTCACGCCATCTATCAGGGAAAATCTTTTACCATTGAGGTTGTGAAAGCAGATTTTTCGGAAAAAAATTTTTTGCTCAAAATCAATGGACAAAAAATTGAATATTCTGCCAAAGATGCTATTGATTTGCTCTTGGAAAAAATGGGACTGCAAGGCAAAAGCAGTGCCAAAATCAATCAACTTAAAGCCCCAATGCCCGGGCTAATTGTTGATGTACGTGTAGCAGTAGGGCAGAAAGTAAGCAAAGGTGAAAATTTGCTCGTTTTAGAAGCAATGAAAATGGAAAATATCATCAAATCGCCTACCGAAGGTACAATAAAAGCCATAAAAGTACAAAAAGGCGAAAACGTAGAAAAAAATAAAATTTTGATTGAGTTTGAGTAAAAAACCGCTATGAATCGTATTGATAAACTATTTCACGAGAAAAAATCCAATATCCTGACTATCTACTACACGGCAGGTTTTCCGCAAAAAGACGCTACCGTTCCGATTTTAGAAACTCTGGCTCAAAATGGCGTAGATTTGGTTGAGATAGGAATGCCTTTTTCGGACCCCCTTGCCGACGGCGAAACCATACAGCGAAGTAGCGAAATTGCTCTCAAAAATGGAATGACTATCCAAGTACTTTTTGAGCAGCTGCAAAATATTCGCCAAAAAGTACAAATTCCTTTGGTGCTGATGGGTTATTTGAACCCTGTTTTGCAGTTTGGTGTAGAAAATTTTTGCAAAAAATGTGCAGAAGTAGGCATTGATGGGCTTATCCTTCCCGATTTGCCCCTGCAAGAATACGAACAAGAGTACCAAAATTTATTTGAAAAATACAATCTCTATCCTATTTTTCTAATTACTCCCCAAACTTCGGAGGCTCGTATTAGGAAAATAGATAGCCTCTCGAAAGGCTTTATCTATGTAGTTTCGCAGGCAAGTACCACAGGCACAAAATTAGGCGTTTCGGAAAGTCAGGAGGCGTATTTTCAACGTATTAAAGCAATGAATTTAAAAAATCCTTTGCAAATAGGCTTCGGCATTTCAGATGCCGAAAGTTTCCAAAAAGCCTGTCAGTATGCACAAGGAGCGATTATTGGCAGTGCTTTTATCAAATATATCCAAGAACGCAGCGACACAAGTAAAGCTACCGCTGAATTTGTGAAAAATATCCTGCAAAAAAGTCTTGTGCAAAAATGACCATAGACCTGCGAAGCGACACGGTTACTCGCCCTACGCCTGCTATGCTCGAGGCAATGCTTTCGGCAAAAGTAGGCGATGATGTCTATGGCGAAGATGAAACCGTAAATCTTTTGGAACAGCGAACCTCCCAAATGTTTGGAATGGAAGCAGGCTTATTTTGTGCTTCGGGTACAATGACCAACCAAATCGGTATCAAGGCTCTTACGCAACCTAATGACGAAATCATTTGCGATAGGCTTGCTCACATCTATAACTACGAAGGTGGCGGACTTGCCTCCAACTCCCTGCTTTCTGTGCGTTTGGTAGAGGGAAACAGAGGTATCATTAGCCCCCAACAAATTGTGGATAACATCAACCAAGATAACATTCATTATCCACATACCAGCATTGTAGCCTTAGAAAATACGGTCAATAAAGGCGGTGGTTGTTATTATACTTTGCCTCAAATTTCGGCTATTGCAGAAGTTTGCAGGCAAAACGGCTTGTTTTTGCACTTAGACGGAGCAAGAGTGTGGAACAGTTTGGTAGAAACGCAAGAAAATCCTGCTGAATATGGCAAATATTTTGATACGATTTCGGTTTGTTTTTCAAAAGGCTTGGGCTGTCCTGTTGGTTCGGTGCTTTTGGGAAGTAAAGAAACTATCAAGAAAGCCAAACGCATTAGAAAAGTAATGGGTGGAGGTTGGCGACAAGCAGGTTACTTGGCGGCAGCGGCTTTGTATGCCTTAGAAAATCACATAGAACGCCTCCGAGATGACCACCAACGAGCCAAAATACTCGGCTCGGCTCTCCAAAAAGCCTCCTTTGTGAAAGAAGTATATCCTGTATTTACCAACATTGTAATTTTTGAGGTACAAGAAAATACTTCATCACAAGTAATTACCGAAAAATTTGCAGAAAAAGGCATTAAAGTTTCTCCTTTTTCCAAAACCCATATCCGAATGGTTACACACTTAGATTTCACAGATGTAATGCTCGAGCAAACGTTGGAAGTGATAAAGGCAATTTATTGAAATTGCAAGTTGTTTTTTGAAAAAATACAAAGCAAAACTCCGAAAAGTGCTATTTTATTGCGATAAAGTGCCACACTACAAATAAAAAAACATTTTTTTGTTGCTAATGCAGGAAAAACAATATACATTTGAAAGATTTTTTTTGAAAAAGTAATAAATTGAACAGGTATCAATGAGTTCTTCTTGTAGAAAAACTGCTTTGCTTGTAGGTGCTACGGGCTTAGTAGGCTCTGTTTTGCTTGAACAAATGCTTTCAGATGATTTTTATGAAGAGATTATCGTTCTCACACGCAAACATTTAGGCATCAAGCATCAAAAATTACGAGAGTATCTGATTGATTTTGACAATTTGGACACTTATTCTCACCTTATCAAAGCCGACCACATCTATTGTTGTTTAGGAACAACTATCAAAAAAGCCAAAACCAAAGAAAATTTCTACTTAGTAGATTACACCTATCCCACCGAAATAGCCAAAATAGCTAAATTTAATGGGGCAACACTTTTTAGCTTAGTCTCAGCCATGGGGGCTTGCAAACATTCTACGTTTTACTACAATCGTGTAAAAGGCGAGGTAGAAGAAGCCATACAGCATCTTCAATTCAAAAGTTGTAACATCATACGTCCTTCTTTGCTACTTGGTGAGAGGCAAGAGTTTCGTTTGGGTGAGGAAATTGGCAAGGTAGTTGCCAAAGGCTTGGAATTTATGATGGTAGGCGGATTGAAGAAATACAGACCTATTGAAGCGAAAGCCGTAGCCGTAGCAATGTACGTTCTTTCCAAAGAAATGCGTGAGGGCTTCCATATCTTTGAATCTTCTTATCTGCAAGAAATATATGATGAGGAACGCTTCGCTGCATATACGGTTGCTTCGTAGATGATGTAAAAATAATCTTGTATCTTTCAAAGCAAAAAGCTACTTTCAAAGCGAAAAGGCAATAACGAAGCCACCGAAGGAATTTTAAAAATTTCACCTTTGCTATTCACAAGGATAACTTCAATAGGCTTTGCTTGTTTCTCTTCAAATTCAAACATCACTTGTCGGCAAGCCCCACAAGGAGGAGTAAATTGATAATCTTCGCCACGTTTTTTGGCAATTATCAAAACCTTTTCAATCACTACATCAGGGTACAACACGCCTGCACTGAAAAAAGCCACTCTTTCGGCACATAGTCCCGACGGATAGGCTGCATTTTCTTGATTTACCCCTTCCACAATCTCGCCGTTAGCAAGCAACAAACACGAAGAAACCAGAAAGTTAGAATAAGGAGCATACGCCTTCTCACTGATTTGTTTGGCTCTTGCCAACATCTCTTGCTCTTTATCGCTCAAATAGCTCGAATCGGGCAAGACTACATAGTTTATACAAATTTGTTTTTCTTCTTTCATCACCTTTTAGAAAAATACCTATTTGCCGAAAATCAAATTACAAAACGCAAAATAAAAATTTCTATTGTCTTTTTTATTGCCGAAAGATTTTAAATTTGCCAAAATTTAAATTTAAACGACACAAACACAAATTTATGCTGTATTATCTCTTTGATTTTTTGGAACGTCAGTACGATTTTTTTGGGGCAGGTGTGTTTCAGTACATTTCATTCAGGGCGGGGGCGGCTACGTTTCTTTCCTTGCTTATCAGCACTATTTATGGAAAAAAAATCATTGATTACTTGCGAAAAAAGCAAATTGGCGAAGATATACGCGATTTGGGTTTGAGCGGGCAACTCTCTAAAAAAGGTACGCCTACGATGGGAGGTGTTATCATAATTCTTTCCATTCTTATTCCTACGCTTTTGTTCGCAAAATTAGATAATATCTACGTTTTGCTTCTTATTATCACTTTGGTAGGTTTGGGCTTTATAGGTTTTATTGATGATTACCTGAAAATTTCAAAAAAAAATAAAGAAGGACTTTCGGGCAAGTTCAAAATCGTAGGACAGATAAGTATCGGTTTGGTGGTGGGAGTTACGCTCTATTACAATAGCAATGTAGTGGTACAAGAACGAGTTTTGTTGGGCGAAGAAGACCGCATAGCATATTTGCAAAAAAACGAAAAAAATGTGGTAGTCAATAAAATTCAGAAACGAGGCGAAGTTCCTTATTACGCAGTTTCTTACAAAACAACTAAAACTAACCTGCCTTTTTTCAAAAACAATGAGTTTGACTACGACCTTCTCAACGTATTCGGCACTGATTGGCTCGAGGCTTTGATTTATATCGGAATGGTTATTTTTGTCATTACGGCGGTCTCAAATGGAGCCAATATCACCGACGGACTCGACGGACTTGCAGCAGGGACATCGGGCATTATCGGGCTAACCTTAGCTATTTTTGCTTACCTTTCAGGAAATATCATCTTTTCGGATTATCTCAACATTATGTACATTCCCAATTTGGGCGAAGTAGTAATTTTTGCTACAGCATTTGCGGGGGCGTGTGCAGGTTTTTTGTGGTACAATTCGTATCCTGCACAAGTGTTTATGGGCGACACGGGCAGTCTGTCGTTGGGCGGCGTAATTGCTGTAATGGCTATTTGCGTGAGAAAAGAACTAATGATACCTGTACTTTGTGGAATATTTTTTGCCGAAAACCTCTCAGTAATTTTGCAAGTTGCTTATTTCAAATATCAAAAAAAGAAAAGAGGCTTAGAATATGCCCAACAACACAGGCTTTTTTTGATGGCACCGCTTCATCATCATTACCAAAAGAAAGGGTATCACGAAACTAAAATCGTAGTAAGGTTTTGGATTGTAGAAATTTTACTTGCCATATTTTCTTTGGTTACGCTGAAGCTTCGTTGATGAATACTTGGAACAAAATCTTTAAAATTTTGTTTTCTTTACGTAAAAAACATCAGTAATGAAAAAATATCAGCTTAGAGTAAAAGATATAATTCACGAAACACCCGAAGCCATCTCTATTGTATTGGAGCAACCCAAAGATGAAATTATCCGTTTTAAGGCAGGGCAATTTCTTACACTTAATTTTAATTTGGGCGGAGAAACGATTCGCAGGGCTTATTCTTTGGCAAGTTGTCCTTACACCGAAAAAGACCTGAAAGTTACCGTTAAACGCGTAAAAGACGGCAAAATTTCAAATCTGCTCAACAATACGCTCCAAAAAGGTGATTACCTTGATGTTCTTGAACCTATGGGCGTTTTCACGCCTGAAATACACCCCGAACACGCCTTGCAATACATTTTGTGGGCGGGGGGCAGTGGCATTACGCCGATAATGTCTATGCTCAAAGCAATTTTACACCAAGAACCCAAAAGCAAAGTGGTTTTGGTGTATGCGAATAGAGATGAGTACAGCATTATTTTCAGCAATGAACTGCAAGCCTTACAAACACAATTTCCTGAGCGTTTTGAGGTAATTCACGTACTTAGTCAGCCGAATAATGGCTGGCAAGGTTACAAAGGCAGGCTCAATGCCGAAAAAGTGGAAGAAATTTTAAGTAAATACTCAAACGAATTGCCTCTTTCGCAATGGATGTGTGGCCCCGAAGGAATGATGCAAACCATCGCAGAAGTTTGCGAAAAAAAAGGATTATCCAAACCTAAAAAAGAAAATTTCTCGGCAAGTATTGAGGAATCGGCACAAAAAAAATTAGATGAAAGTGATACAATTGTAGAAAGAGAAGTAACCGTAAAATACGATGGCGAAACCTACAAATTTAAGGTATCGCCTCAAAAAACTATTTTAGAGGCGGCTTTGGATTTGGATATAGATTTGCCCTACTCGTGTCAGAGTGGGCTTTGTACGGCTTGTATGGGCAAATGCGTATCGGGAAAAGTAATGATGACCGAAGATGACTGCCTCACCGACCAAGAGATGAAAGATGGCATGGTGCTTACTTGTGTTGCTCACCCCCTTAGCGATGATGTAGTTATTGAAATTGATTAGCAGAAACAAGATAGCTCTTTGAGTTTTTCTCTGTTCGTTGAGCGAAGCCGAAACGAACAGAGAAAAACAAAGATACAATTAAAGAACCATCAACCACTGACGTGTATCTTCTATTTGTCCGTAGCGTAACTTGGTAAGTGTATCCAAAACTTTATTGGAAAACTCACGAGTTTCGATAGCGGGCAAGTGGTAGTCTGTACCTTCGTAGTGAATGGTTTTTACGTGAGCCACCACAGCGGCAGTACCTAAACCGAAGGCTTCATCTAACTGATTGTTTTTGAGAGCTTCAACAATTTCAGCAACACGAACTTTGCGTTCTTGTACATCGTAGCCCCATTCTTTGGCTAAGGTAAGTACGCTGTCGCGAGTAATTCCTCGTAAGATAGTATCCCCAAGAACAGGTGTGATGATGCTATTGCCAATTCTGAACATAATGTTCATTGTACCTACTTCTTCGATGTACTCGTGGGTTTCGCTGTTAGTCCATAGTAATTGATGATAGCCTTTTTTTTGCCCTTGTACAGCAGGGTACAACGAGGCGGCATAATTGCCTGCCGTTTTTGCTGAACCGACACCTCCTTGTGCTACACGCGAGTAATGAGTTTCTATTTTCAATTTTACAGGTTCGGAGTAATAATTACCAACAGGACAAGTAAAAATGATAAATTTATATTCGTTGGAAGGACGTACTCCTAAAAACGCTTCGGAAGCAAACATAAATGGACGAATATACAGACTTGCTCCTTTTGCCTTAGGAATCCATTCTTTATCAAGTTCTACAAGTTGCCTAATACCACCTATGAAAAACTCTTCAGGAACGGCAGGCATACACATTCTCTCGGCAGAGGCAATCATTCTTTTGTGATTTTCCCAAGGACGGAAAATCGAAATCCGACCGTTTTCCATATATTGAGCCTTCAAACCCTCAAAAATACTCTGCCCATAATGCAAAGCCGCCATCGAGGGGCTAAGAAGTAAATCTTTGAAAGGCATTATTTTACAACTTACCCACTGACCGTTTTTATAGTCAGCCACGAGCATATGGTCAGAAAAAACTCTTCCGAAGCCTAAGTTGTTGAAATCAATTTCTGAAAGACGTGAGTGTGTGGTAGGTTCTACTTCTATCAAAGATGTTTCAAGCATAATGTTTAACTGTTAAATTGGTTTTTGTAAAAAATACTCCGAGAAAACACACTTAGATACGCGGTTTCCAAGCGATTTCTTCTACTCCGAGTTCTTGGTGCATTTTTCGGCAAAGTATAAACAGATAGTCGGAGAGGCGATTGAGGTAGCGTGTAATCAGTTCGCCTTCGACAATTTCCTCCTCTTGGGAGAGTTTGAATACGAGCCTCTCGGCACGCCTACAAACTGTACGGGCAATATGCCC
>Ga0308407_1000740_pt1 | contig 21220 bp, 23 predicted proteins | sample HotsprSampleMSe2_FD_203476 | JGI IMG/M metagenome (GOLD analysis project Ga0308407, IMG submission 203476) | Hot spring phototrophic mat microbial communities from Mushroom Spring, Yellowstone National Park, Wyoming, United States - 20060911_MSe2 ...
CAATGTTCAGAATCGTTATTTGAATGTAGGCGAAGAACTGCGTAGTGCTATGTCTAAAAATGCAGGGCTAAAAGTTTGGGTTGCCAGTGGATATTATGATTTAGCAACGCCTTATTTTGCTACCGAATACACGTTTAATCATCTTTTTCTTCGCCCCGAGCAAAAACAACGAGTAAAAATCACCTACTACGAAGCAGGACATATGATGTATATCCATCGCGAATCTTTGCTGAAAATGCGAAAAGATATGGAAGATTTCTATAAAAATTGATACATCTTAGTCTAAATTACAAACTAAGTGCAATGAACCTACCCAAAGTTTCTATCATTACCGTAACCTACAATGCCGAAAGATATTTAGAACGAACTCTCAAAAGTGTTCTTACGCAAACTTACCCCAACAAAGAATACATCTTAATTGACGGCAACTCCAAAGATGCAACTATCGGCATTATCAAAAAAAATGCTCATCACATAGACTTTTGGCTATCCGAACCCGATAAAGGCATCTATGATGCAATGAACAAAGGACTACGGCAAGCCACAGGCGACTACGTGATTTTTATCAATGCAGGTGATACTTTTTATGAAGAAAATACACTTGAAAAAATTTTCAATAAAAATTCTGATGCAGATATTTACTACGGAGAGGCTCAAATGATAGATGCCCAAACTCTGAAACCCGTAGGTTTGCGTAGCGAATTTACGCCACACCAACTCCCCGAAAAACTCACTTGGCAATCAATGGCTCGTGGAATGGTAGTGTGTCATCAGGCTATTTTGGTAAAAAAAATGCTTGTTGAGGATTTTGATTTATCGTATCGGTACTCTTCGGATATAGATTGGGTGATTCGCATGCTCAAAAAAGCTAAAAAAATTGAACATACTCACCAAATCATCGCTACCTATCTTTTGGGCGGAGTAAGTGCCAAAAAACGAAAGAAATCACTTGCCGAACGCTACCAAATTCTACAAAAACACTTTGGTTTTTTTCCGAATTTGCTCAATCATTTTTTTATTTTTTTACGGGGTTTGGCTCTTGTTCTCAAACGCAGAAAAAAATACTGGGACTAAAAACAAACGATTTACCTACTTTCCATCATTTTTGTTATCAAATTTGAACCTAAAATTCTCTGCCTGCTCAATAGCTTCCATCACTTGTGCTAAAATCACTTCGGGTTCGTCGTCATAGTTGATTTGTAGCGGTTCTTTGAAGGTCATAGAGAGTTGTACGCCTCTTTTTTTGAGAAAAAGCCCTTTTTTATCAAAGGCTCTACGAAAGCCATCAATTACGATAGGCACAATTATAGGTTTGTACAATTTGATAATGTGAGCTGTTCCTTTTCTACCTGGTGCAAAGGCTTTGGTTGTACCTTGCGGAAAAGTTATTACCCAACCATCTGCAAGGGCTTTGCCTATGTTCTCGGTATCTTTGGTATCTACTGCTCGCTGAATTTCTTTACCTGCCTCACGCCAAGTGCGTTTCACCTCAATAGCTCCTACATACGCAAACAGGCGTGGAATAAAGCCCGATTTCATAGTTTCCTCGGCGGCTACAAAATACGTGTTGGTACGCGGTTTGAGCAAGTATAGAGGATTTTTTGGGTTTTTCGTAATCTTCGAATTGACCGTACAAAACACGTGAAGCATCGTAATTACATCAGCAAAATAAGTTTGATGATTAGACACAAACAGAACTCCCTTATCGGGAAGCGTTTCCAAAATTTCTCTTCCTGTGAATTTTGTTTTATTTATCCAATTCAGACGTGGGAAAGTAAGGCTACCTATCAGCGAAATAAGTAGCCTTTTTAGGGGAATGATATGCCCAAACGTATCTCTTTTGATAAACGGCAATTTCAGTGCAATTTTCATTTTTCAGAAAATTTAATAAGCATGTTTATTTTTTGAAAATCTACCAAAGCAGGTTTAAAAATATACTCAAAATAAATTGGTTTTCTAAGCCTCAATCTTTTTAGACCTCACCCCTATCCCCTCTCCAAAGGAGAGGGGGACTTTTTGTAGTCGTAAGTTTAAAGCTTTACTAAAAGCAACTTTTGATTGAGTATAAGTTCCTACAAAGTGGTTTCGGCTATGCTCAACCACCATATTTTGTAACTTTTTACATCATTTGCCCTAACAACTCATTCTTATAGGCTTGGCGTGGTTTGATATTAAGCACTTGGAACATTTCTTTATCTGTTACATAATCGGGGTTGGGAGTAGTGAGTAATTTATCACCTGCAAAAATAGAATTAGCTCCTGCCAAGAAACACAAGGCTTGCTCCTCAATGCTCATACGCACTCTTCCTGCCGAAAGCCGTACCATTGCTTTTGGCATCGTGATACGAGCCGTAGCAATCATTCGCACCATTTCCCAAACCGAAACTTTTTCTTGCTTTTCCAAAGGTGTGCCTTCTACGGGAACAAGGGCATTTACAGGCACAGACTCGGGGTGTGTGGGCAAAGTAGCCAAAGTATGTAACATTGCTATTCTATCTTCTACTTTTTCGCCCATTCCGATAATTCCTCCTGAGCAAACCGAAATTTTTGCTTTGCTTACGTTTGCCAAGGTGTTCAGTCGGTCTTGGTAGGTACGAGTGGTAATGATTTCGTCGTAAAACTCTTCACTGGTGTCTAAATTATGATTATAGGCGTATAAACCTGCTTCTTTAAGTTTTTGAGCTTGTTCGGCAGTGAGCATTCCCAAAGTACAACAGACCTCCAAACCCATTTGCGAAACGCCTTTTACCATTTCAAGCACGCGGTCGAAGTCTTTGTTATTGCGTACCTCACGCCATGCTGCTCCCATACAGAAACGCGTACTGCCCGCTTCTTTGGCTTCGCGAGCTTTTGAAAGCACTTCTTCTACCTGCATTAGCTTGTGGGCTTTCACATCTGTCTGATAACGAGCCGCTTGTGGGCAGTAGGCACAATCTTCGGGGCAACCACCTGTTTTGATAGAAAGCAAAGTACAAACTTGCACTTCGCTGGGGTCGTGGTGCTGGCGGTGAATAGTTGCCGCTTGGTAAATGAGTTCTAGGATAGGTTGATGATAAATATCGCTAATTTCTTGAAAAGTCCAATCGTGGCGTATCATAAGAAAATGTTTTTTGGCTGTGATAATAAAAAAGTTTAATTTGCAACCGGCAATTTGCTTATATTTTTACAAAAAAACAAGTTCCTATTTCTCGTTTTTAGTTGATGCAAGTTCAAAACAAAGTTAATGCACTCAGTAAAGCCATCATTGGAAAACCTATATTTTTTATAGGTGTTTTGCTATTCTGGCTTTTTTCGGGGGTTATTCTCCTGATTTTTTCAAAAGAAGAGATACATTTATTCCTTAATGATTGTCATAGCTCTTTTGGCGATGCAGTATTTCCTTGGCTTAGTCGTCTGGGGGAAGAAGGTGTCCATGTTGTTATTTGCTTGATTTTTTTATTTAAGAAAAAATACAGAGCCTTTTTTGCTACACTAATAGCTATTTTGTTGCATACGACTTTCGTGCAAACACTCAAAAATTTTATTTTCAATAACGAACCACGCCCTAAAATGGTATTTGGTGAGCAGGCACTTAATTTTGTAGAAGGTATTGAGGTACATTCGTCCATGAGTTTTCCTTCGGGACATACGGCAACGGCTTTCTCGGCATTTTGTTTGGTGATTTTGTTTCATAGACATTGGCTTTGGCAAGTGGTAGCACTTTTGGGGGCTTGTTCGGTGGCAATGGCACGAATGTATTTGCAACAACACTTTTTGATAGATGTATTTTTCGGCTCAGTGATTGGCATTTTTTCGGCTTTGGGGGCTTATTATTGGTATCTTGGTAGGACTGACCTCACACCAAATCCCTCTCCAAAGGAGAGAAACTTTTAAGCCTCCCCCTAAATCTCTCTCCCAAAGGAGAAGTATTTTTGGGAATATTCTCAAAATATTTCGTAAATTTCCCCGAAATCAAATAAATATTTTTCATTAAAAATTGTTCATTGGTAACTGATAATCGTCCATTGCAAAATGCGTTTTCCTTTGCTGATTATCGGCATTTTTTATTTTATTTTCGGCTTTGTAACTTGGCTGAATAGTGTGCTTATCCCATACCTAAAAACAGCCTGTCAATTAGAAAGCAATTTGCAGGCGTATTTAGTGGCATTTGCTTTTTATGTGTCTTATTTTGTAATGGCATTGCCTTCGGCTTGGGTTCTACGGCAAACAGGCTTCAAAAATGGAATGGCTTGGGGGCTATTGGTAATGGCTTTGGGGGCTTTGGTGTTTATTCCTGCGGCACAGACACGCATCTACAACTTGTTCCTTTTAGGTTTGTTTATTCAAGGAACAGGCTTGGCAATACTGCAAACTGCTGCTAATCCTTATGTGGCGGTTTTGGGTAAGCCTGAAAGTGCCGCTCAACGCATTAGTATAATGGGTATTGCCAACAAAGTGGCAGGCATCATCAGTCCGATTGTGCTGGGGACAATTGTTTTCACCGAAAACGTAGAAAGTAAATTGCAAACACTCAATAACACTCAAAAAGATATTTTTTTGCAAGAATTAGCTTCCAAAGTGATTTCGCCTTATGGCATTATGGCAATGATTTTGGTGGCTCTTGCCTTGATGTTGCGTTTTACGCCCTTACCTAACGTAGATAATCAGTTGGAAAGAACTGAATATGCAGAAAATACGCAAAAAAGTATTTGGGGGTATCCGCAATTAGTGTTGGGGGTAATTGCTTTATTTTTGTACGTGGGGGTAGAGGTCATTGCAGGCGATACGATTATTCAGTATGGTATTTCGTGGGGAATAGATAAAAACGAAGCTAAATTTTTTACTTCGCTTACGCTTTCGGGAATGTTAGTGGGCTACGTAATAGCTATTTTTGCCATACCAAAATATATTTCGCAAGAAAAAATGTTGGTGCTGTGTGCTATTTTAGGAATGTTGTTTAGTGTGCTGATACTTATGAGTGAAGGCTATGTTTCGGTCTTGGGGGTTGCGTTGTTGGGGTTGGCAAATTCGGTGATGTGGCCTGCTATTTTTCCGCTTGCTATTGCCGATTTGGGCAAGCACACCAAAACAGGCTCGGCAATGCTGATAATGGCAATCGTAGGCGGAGCATTACTTCCCTTGCTCTATGGCTACTTAGCTGATTTGCAACAAATTGGGTTTCGTTATGCTTATGTAATTCTCTTGCCTGCTTATGTGTTTATTGCTCTGTACGGAGCATATTGGGCAAAAAAACGAGCTTGGTAATTTTTGAATTCTACAAATTTCGGCTAAGGGTAAGGATAGTAATTTCGGGTAAAATGCCTACTCTTCCTAAATAACCAATGTAGCCAAAACCACGATTTACATACAAATATTGTGTTTTTCCTGTTGAGGTTTTCTCTTGGTAGAGGTCAGCCCATTGTTTGTAGCGATACTGCACAGGGCTCCACTTGAAGTCGCCAAATTCTATTCCGAATTGCATTCCGTGTGTGTGTCCTGAAAGGGTAAGGTCAATATCTTGAAATTCGGTTCGTACTTGTGCGTCCCAATGGCTGGGGTCGTGAGAGAGCAGAATTTTTACACTTGCCTCTTGCGTACCTTCGTAGGCTTTGGCTAAATTACCATACTTCGGGAAGCCGCCTGTTCCCCAATTTTGCACGCCAATAATAGCGATTTTTTCTTTATTTTGCTCTATAAAGGCGTTTTTATCCAAAAGCAAATTCCAGTTCATCGCTTGGTGGGCTTGATGAAGTTTCTGACGCAGTTTTTGGCGTTCGGTAGAGCTAATACCAAAAATATAATCGGCATAGTCGTGGTTGCCCATTATGGAATATACGCCAAAATCAGCTTTGAGTTTATTGAATACAGCAATATAGTCTTTCACTTCGTCAGGGTGATTATTCACCAAATCGCCTGTGAAAAGAATTAGGTTAGGTTTTTCGGCAAGGAGCATTTCTACGCCGCCCATTACAGCAGTTTTGTTGTAAAAACTTCCCGAATGAATATCAGAAATTTGAGCAATGCTGAAACCTTCAAATTCTTTGGGTAGGTGAGGCAAATAAATTTTTCGCCTGCGAACCTGATAATCGTGAGCCCCCGAGATAATGCCCCAACTAAGCGTAGCAAAAGGCAATGCCCCCGCCACCAATGCCGTTTTATGAATAAATTGTGAGCGTGTAATTTTATTAGCACTACTTAGATTTGTTTCTTGCCTATCTGCATTTTGATTTGTAAATTTTTGCTTCAAAAATTGTATCACTCTCTTTGAGTAAAAAAGTATGTCCTCAAACAACACAAAAAACACCACCGCTATTTTAGAAAAATAAATTACCGAAACGAATCCTTGTACAAATAGCCGAAAAGGACTCATATCGCGTAAAATCCCTAAAAAATACAAAGCTATGCTTATGAGCGAAAAAACACTTACAATCCAATAGACACTATACCAAAAGTTTTTTTTGAAACGAGTTGCCCCTTGCATCACTACTCGCAAAGCTCGGAAGGCAATATAATCTATGAGAAGAAGCGAAAAGAAAATTGTCAGAAAACGCGGTAGCAAATAGCTCATAAAACGATTTTTTGTGGAATTACAAGTTACAAAACGTTTGTTAGTCTGAAAAAGTTTTTGAATTTTGTTTCTTTAATTTTTTGCTTTGTAATATTTTTTTTCTAATTTTGCACTCCTTTGGAAAAGAACTTTTCAAACCTAAAAATACTACCAGAATGGCAAATCATAAATCTGCATTGAAAAGAATCAGAGCCAACGAGGCGAAACGCCTGAGAAATCGTTTTTATCTGAAAACGACACGCACTTTTGAGAAAAAACTTCGCAAAACAACCGACAAAGCCGCCGCTACCGAACTTTTGAGCAAAGTAACAGCAATGCTCGATAAATTGGCAAAGAAAAACATTATCCACAAAAACAAAGCCGCTAACCACAAGTCAAAATTAGCAAAATACGTCAATAGCTTGGCTTAGTTTTATGCTTTATGAAAATTGATAGCTGTTTTTATCAAAACAGCTATTTTTTTCTTTGTAGTTGTAGGGTAAAAGCCAAATAATTTTGTCCTTGTGGGCTGAAATCAATTTTCGGAAACCAACGCAGGCTCAAATCATCGCTGACATCATAAGTAGAGAAATGTGCATCTACAATGGCATCAACAATGGTAAGCCCATAAAAAACAACTCCTGCAATAATGAGTTGCTCTTTGTTGCGTCTGAACTGGTTTCTTAGCACTTCTGCGGCTTGAAGGTTAATGTTCAGCGGGTTTCCTGAAAGAAAAGCCTCTTGATAGGTATTTCTAAAGAATTGATATTGAGCATTGTTCCAATAAATGCCGTATCCGATAGCTGCTGCACCACCATACACGAGTGGCAGTTTCCAGTATTTTTTGTTGTAGAGTTGCCCCCAACCGGGCAAGACAGCGGCTCGTAGAGCCGCCTCACGCGGATTTTGTCCTTGTTTTTTCTTTGTAACAATTTTTTTCGGCAAGGTATCAGTTTGAGCAAAGGCAAAAGCACTCAGCAATAAAATAGATAGAATAAACAAAACGAAAGCAAAGAGCCTGCTATTTAGAGCATTCGTTCTTATGTTCTGTTTCTTGTCTCTTGCTTCTTGTCTCTTGTCTCTTGTCTCTTGTCTCCTGTCTCCTGTCTCTTGCTTCTTATCTCTCACGCTTTGTGTCTAATTTACAGATTGAGTATTTCTAAAATTCTATTCAAATCTTCGGCAGAATTAAAAGGAATTTTTATTTCACCCTGATTTTTCTGATTAGCTTTGATATGAATTTTTGTACCAAAATGTGAAGAAAGTTTGGTTTGTAGCTGTTTTATTTCGTAGCTGATTTCATTTTTAGGTTTGGTTTGTTGTTTTTTGGGTGAAGACAAAGTTCTGACCATCTCTTCTACGGCTCTCACCGAGAGGTCTTTGAGGAGAATTTGTTTGAGGATAGCGATTTGGTCTTCGGGGTTCTCTACATTGATAATCGCTCGGGCGTGTCCCATAGAGATTTGTTTATCTCTCAGAGCCGCTTGTATCACGGGAGGAAGTTTGAGCAAACGCAAATAGTTGGCTACGGTGCTTCTGTTTTTGCTTACTCTATCGCCTAATTCTTCTTGTTTGAGGTTGCACTCTGTAATAAGCCGTTGGTAGCTAAGAGCTATTTCAATAGGATTAAGATTTTCACGCTGAATGTTTTCGATGAGAGCCATTTCGAGCATTTGTTGGTCGTTGGCTGTGCGTATGTAGGCAGGGATAGTTTTCAACCCTGCTCTCTTAGAAGCCTGCAAGCGTCTTTCGCCCGAAATGAGTTGGTATTTGCCTTCGCTTAACTTGCGTACCGTAATGGGTTGGATAATCCCTTGCAATTTGATAGACTCTGTAAGTTCTTGTAAGGCTTCTTCGTCAAAATCGGTACGAGGCTGAAAAGGATTCACCTCGATGCTTTCTATCTCAATTTCGTTGATGCTGGCTTGTGGGCTGAGATTAGCCTTTTCGTTTTCTTCTACTTGTACCGAGTCTGAGAGCAAAGCTCCCAGACCTCTTCCTAATACTCCTTTTTTCATTGTTTTGGTTGAATTTTATTTCTTTCAAGAATTTCTTTGGCAAGTTCAAGGTAGCTGGCGGCACCTTTGCTACTGGCATCGTGTTGGATGGCAGGCAAGCCAAAACTTGGGGATTCGCTCAAACGAACATTTCTTGGTATGATAGTCTTAAATACCATTTGCTTGAAGTGATTGCTCACATCTTCTACTACCTGCGTAGAAAGCCGCACACGCGAGTCGTGCATTGTAAGTAAGATTCCTTCTATCTCTAATTTAGTGTTCAGTCTTGATTGAATGATTTTGATGGTATTGAGCAATTTCCCTAAACCTTCCAAAGCAAAATATTCGCACTGAACAGGTATCAGTACCGAGTTAGCGGCAGTAAGGGCATTGACCGTAATCAAACCTAATGAAGGCGAACAATCAATGATAATAAAATCGTATGCATCTTTTATTTTTTCAAGAACCGCTTTCATTTTTTCCTCACGATTTTGCAGGTTAATCATTTCTACTTCTGCCCCAACCAAATCGATATGTGAGGGAATAAGGAAAAGATTATCGATGCTCGTAGTGAGTGTGGCTTCCACAAGGTCTGCGTTATCTACCATACATTCGTAGATACTCGTTTTTATCTGCTTGGGGTTATGTCCTAAGCCCGAAGTAGAGTTAGCCTGTGGGTCGGCATCTACCAGTAAAGCTTTGTAGCCCAAAGTAGCCAAACTTGCCGCTAAATTGATAGCAGTTGTGGTTTTACCAACTCCCCCTTTCTGATTAGCAATAGCGATAATCTTACCCATAATTGAATTTTCTATTGAAAATAGCTTGTGATATTTAGTGGATTTTTTTAGATTTAGATAAAATAAAAACGTTTTTTAAAAAATTTTAATTTGCTTTTCAAAAATAATGTATATTTGTCAAAATTCTCACAAAGAAATAATTTTTTCAAAAAATTTCTTGCAAATATAGCATTTTAATTTAAACTGTTTTAAATTTTTATGATGAGACAATTCCTATTGTTCGCAGTCGCTCTTGTTTTTCTCACTGCTTGTGGTGGGAAAGATGATAATAGTGGAAAAAAGGTGTTCCGTTACAACCAGACAGGTGGTCTTAATTCTTTAGACCCTGCCCAAGCACGTAACCGTGCAAGTGTATGGGCTACCAGCCAAATATTCAATGGCTTGTTGGAACTGGACGAAAATATGCACCCCTCGCAAGCTATTGCCGAGTCGTACTCTTGGGACTCTACCGAAACCATCTACACTTTCAAAATTAAGAAAGATGTTAGATTTCACGACGACCCTTGTTTTAATGGCGGTGTTGGGCGAGAGGTAACAGCTGATGATTTTGTTTATAGTTTCAAGAGAATATTAGATAAGAAAACTCGTAGCACAGGAGCTTGGATTTTTAGAGATAAAGTACACCCCAACCCTGACTCTGCTTTTATTGCCTTGGACAGATACACGTTACAAATACGCCTACAACGTAAGTTTCTGCCATTTTTAGAACTACTCACTATGCCCTACGCTTTTGTAGTTCCTAAAGAAGCCATAGAAAAATATAAAGATGATTTCAGAGCACATCCAGTTGGTACAGGAGCTTTTGTGTTCAAAGAGTGGAAGGAAGGCGAAAAACTTATTCTTGTTAAAAATCAACATTATTGGAAAAAAGACCCCGAAGGAAACAAATTGCCTTTTATCGATGTAGTGCAAGTTTCCTTCATCAACGACCCCAACCAAGCCTACAATGAGTTTGTAGCAGGAAAGTTAGATTTCATCACAGGCTTGCCCGAAACAGCCAAAGATATATTAGAAAACGGAAAAGTTAAAGATGAATACAGAAAAAAATATAATATAGACAAAGTTCCCTATATGAACACCGAGTACATCGGATTTAGCTTAGATAAAGAAAACTATAAAGATACAACTCACCCTTTCCTCAAAACAAAGTTCCGCCAGGCTTTAAGCTATGCCATTGATAGAGAGCAAATTGTGCTTTCCTTACGCAACGGTTTGGGAATAGCAGGCACTTCGGGAGTTACTCCTGCTGCTTTGCCTTCTTTTGACTCGGTTGCCGTAAAAGGCTATCGCTATAACCCCGAAAAAGCACGACAACTCCTCAAAGAATTAGGTTACGAAGGAGGCAAAGGCTTACCCGAGATGAAATTGTATACTTATACAACAGATAAGGAAATCGCTGAATTTATCCAAAAGCAATGGAAAGACATTGGTGTCAATGTAAGTATCGAGACCAACATTTTTATCAAACATCAACAATTGGTTGATGAAGGGCGTGTAACCTTGTTTAGAGGCTCTTGGCTTGGAGATTATCCTGATGCAGAAAATTACTTCGCAATGTTTTACAGCAAAAATCTCTCGCCAATGGGTCCTAATAAAACTCATTACCAAAACAAAACCTTTGATATTTTGTACGAGGAGGCTCAATCCAAAGATGAACACGACGAAAATCATCTAAAACTCTACGAATATTATCATAAAATGGATAATTTCATAATGCAAGAAGCCCCTATCATTGTACTTTATTACGATGAAATTTTAAGAATTTATAATAAAAAAATTAAAGGACTAAAAACCAATCCTACTAATATATTACTATTGGAAACCGTAGATTTTGGTAATCCAAACGAAGAGAGCAAAGAAAAAAAATCAACCGCTCAAAAGTAATTCTTCATCAAAAATGAAAAATCAAAAAAACTTCAAAATATTTTGAAGTTTTTTTGATGATATTTTATTATACGCCAAAAATAATTATTTTTTCCAAATCCCAAATCTCTAAGTCCCTTTCCCCAAAATAGGGAAAGGGACTTTTTGAGGTCGTAGATTGAAAATTTTCTGTAAAACTTTGATTAAGCATAAACAAAAAGCACTTATTCGCAAATAAGTGCTACCTTTGAAAAGTGGAGGATATCGGAGTCGAACCGATGACCTCTACAATGCCATTGTAGCGCTCTAGCCAGCTGAGCTAATCCCCCTTGCATTTTTTGAGATTGCAAAAGTAGCTAAAAATTTTTTTTATGCAAAACTTTTTAACAAAAAATTGTTTTAAAAAAAATATAATCCAAGTGATGACACGCTTTGAAACCTTACTCCAATACGCCCAACAGCAACCCGATGAACCTTTCAACTGGTATGCCTTAGCTACCGAATGTAGAAAATATGACCTCGACAAGGCTTTAGTTTATTACGAAAAAGTATGGCGAGAGTTTCCTCACTATGCCGCTAACTACTACCATTTAGCAAGTGCTTACGCAGAACTTAATATGCTGGAGCAAGCCAAGCAAGTCTATGAACAGGGCATAAAAGTATTGAGCGAACAAAACGAAACGAAACTTCTACAAGAACTAAAAAATGCTTACCAAAATTTTCTTGTAGAAAATGATTTACTCTGAAAATTTCTATATTTTTGTGCTTCTCAATCATTATCTACAATGAAAACCAATCTGGTAGGCGAAAAACTACTCAATTACGAAATCAAATCTTTGATAAATACTGATGAAAATTTCAGCATTTATTCGGCAGAACACACCTTGTTTGGTAGAAAAGTTTTTATTAAAACCCTCAATGATGCCAACACAAGCAACACACAAGCCAAAGAACAACTAAAAAATGAAGCTCATAATATACATTTTGAGCATCATCAAACACGCATACTCTACGATTTGATAGAAACCAACGATAACCTATATCTTATCACCGAAAAATTAGACGAGGGAATAGATTTGGAAAGATACATCAACCAATTCGGTACAATGACCGAAGAAAAAGCTCTCCGTATCTTTTCGCAGGTGTTGGAGATTGTGAGAGCCGCCCATCAAATAGGCTTAATTCATAGAAATCTACAAGCCAAACAAATTATTTTTGTCGGAAACCAAGTAAAAGTTTTAGGTTTTGAGGAAACCGATAACCTTCCCAAGCAAGCAGACTATCAAAGCCCCGAAGAACAAAAAAAGAATATCCTCAACGAACAATCTAATATTTATTCTTTGGGCAAAATTTTAGCTCTGATGCTTACAGGAAATACCAAGATTACTCAAAAAGTCAGTATTTCGCCAAAACTAAAAGAAGCTATTGCCGTAGCCACAGAAACCAATCCAAAAGAAAGATTTAAAGACTGTCGCGAGTTTGCTTTAGCTCTTAGTGAAGAAATGTCCGTAGAAGAAGTAGCTGACAAACACGCCTTCACACACCTGCCGCTGATTGTATTTGGAGTGCTATTAGCTATTTTTATGTTATTTATTTATGCAGTCTTAGACGAAGACAATACCAAAAGTTCCTTAGCCTACAATCTCTATGACCAAGCTCGCATTAAGCGAATTTTGGACTCTGTAAAAAAAGCCAAACAACAAGAATTTATTCGCGATAGCATTCGCATAGCCCAAAATAGGGCTGAAAATATGCAAAAAATACATATCCACAAAGTAGAAAAAGGAGAGAGCCTGAAAGAAATTGCCGAAAGATACAATATGAGCGTTTCGCACCTCAAACAACTTAACAACTTCAACGAAAAAACAACACTAAGAGCCAATGTTGGTTTGCGAGTAGTGATAAGAGATTACCATAAAGTCTTGGATAAAGAAGAACTATGGCAAATTGCTCAAAAATATGGCATCTCCAAGTTTGATATAATGAAAGCTAATGCCATAGAACCCACAGATGAAGCCAAAGAAGTATATCCCGGTCGCGAGTTGATTATCCCAATAAAACGATAAATCAATAAAATAGCTTTTCAGATTGAGCCACCAAAAATACGTCTCACTTTTACGAAAAAAGTTTCTCCTGCTGTTTTTTCTCCTTGTAGGACTCGTCCTACTCAATGTAAGCGTAGGAGCTGTCAAAATTCCTTTCTACGACCTGATTGCTATTGCTTTCGGGAGCCAAGAAAATGAAATCTGGTATCATATTTTTTGGTATTTCAGACTTCCAAAGATACTTACGGCTATTTTGGCAGGTGTTGCTCTTTCAGTATCAGGACTTCTGATGCAAACTTTTTTCGCCAATCCATTAGCCAGTCCTTCGGAGTTGGGAGTTTCGGCGGGGGCAAGTTTGGGAGTAGCCTCGCTTACACTTAGTTCGGGTATCAGTTGGGTCTCTTTGCAGAGTTTAGGTATTTCGGGTTATAGTTTAGTGGCGGTGCTGGCTATTGCTGGGGCGGCTTTGGTGATGCTACTGATGTTGGGTATCTCTTTACAAGTTCGTAGCACGGTATCCTTGTTAATCATTGGTTTGATGCTAAGCAGTTTAATGATTTCTTTGATTGCTTTTTGGCAATTTATGAGTAGCCCTGAACAAATTAGAGATTTTTTGTGGTGGTCTTTTGGGAGTTTATCCAATACGAACTACTCACAGATAGGCATAATGAGTACAGGATTACTACTTGCTTTTTTAATCATTCTAAAAGATATACAAGCCTTTAATGTACTACTTTTAGGCGAGCAATATGCCCAAACAATGGGCATTAGCCTAAAAAACTTGCGTTGGAAGCTAATTCTTAGTGTATCGATAATGACAGGTATCGTAACAGCCTTTTGCGGTCCGATTGGTTTTATTGGGATTGCTGTTCCGCATTTGGCTCGTCGCTTTTTTCGTAGTGCTAATCATTGGGTACTTGTGCCTGCAACAGCTATTTTAGGGGCTATTTTACTGCTTTTTTGTGATATATTAGCCCATTGTATTTATCCTAATTTTTCTTTACCTATCAATACAATCACCTCCTTGATAGGCTCACCGATGGTTATTTGGGTGGTTGCCAAAAGACAAAGCTACTGACCTAAAATTTTTTTAAAATCTAAAAAAATACGTATTTTTTCGTTCAAATTTGGCACGAATGAAACAAAAATACTCTAAAATTCTTATTATCCAAACGGCTTTTATCGGTGATGTTATTTTGGCTACGGCTGTTTTAGAAAAATTGAAGTCTTATTATCCTGATGCCCAGTATAGTCTTTTAGTTCGCAAAGGCAACGAAACACTCCTTAAAAATCATCCTTTTTTGCATCAAGTTTTAGTTTGGGATAAAAATAGCTTTAAGTATAGCAATTTTTTTAAGTTACTCAAACTTATTCGCCAAAATAAATTTGATTTGCTCATCAATCTTCATCGTTTTGCCTCATCGGGCTTGCTGATGGCATTTTCGGGAGCAAAGGAAAAAATTTGTTTTGATAAAAATCCTTTTGCTTTTCTTGCCAACAAAAAATTTCCCCACCTTTTACAAAAAGGCACTCACGAAACTGACCGCAACCAAAGCCTCATCGCTCATATTACCGATACAGAACCTGCTCGCCCTCGCCTCTACCCCGATGCAGAAGATTGTGCAAGTATCAAAAATTATTTGAACGAAAACTACATCTGCATTGCCCCTGCTTCGGTTTGGCAAACCAAACAATTTCCTAAGCACAAGTGGATAGAGCTAATCCGAGCCTTGCCCAAATCTGTAAATATTTATTTGCTTGGTGCAAAAAACGATTTCAAGCTGTGCCAAGAAATTGCAGAAGAAGTAAATTTGCCTTCGGTGCAGAATTTAGCAGGAAAAATCGGTTTGCTTGCCTCTGCCGCCTTGATGCAAAAAGCCTTGATGAATTATGTAAATGACTCTGCTCCCTTACATTTGGCTTCGGCAATGAACGCCCCTGTGTGTGCTGTGTATTGCTCTACTACGCCCGATTTTGGCTTTTATCCCATTAGCGACTATGCCAAAATCGTAGAACCACCGCAACCGCTTGCTTGCCGTCCTTGTGGCTTACACGGCTACAAAAGTTGCCCCAAAGGACATTTTGCCTGCGGCGAAACTATCCAAATCCAAACCCTGATAGAGCAACTGCCTCAATGAAAAAATTTTGGCTGATATGGTTATTGCTGTTATATGTTTGGCAACTGCACGCACAGCACGAAACTGCCAAAGATAGCATCTATACCATAGCCGACCAAATGCCAGAGCCACAAGATGGCTATAAAAATTTTTACAAGTACCTCCAAGAAAATCTTTTTTACACACAAGAAGCCTTAGAAAAAAAAATTCAAGGCTATGTTTTTGTACAATTTGTGGTAAATACCGAAGGCAAACTCGAAGACATCAAAGTAATAAAAGGTTTAGGCTATGGTTTAGATGAAGAAGCTCTGCGAGTTTTTTCGGAAAGCCCGCCTTGGCATTGTGGCTGGCACCAAGGTAAAAAAGTAAAAGTCCGAATGACTTTTAATGTAGTTTTCAGATTACCTCCGTAGTAAGTCTAAATCGTAAGCCTGAAAATACTTTTGCCTTTTTGCTATAAAATTACAAAATTGCAAGCCAATCGTTTCTCAAAAACCAATGTTTGCACACAAATATATTTTGCTACTCATTTTATTTGTTACATTTGCCTGCCAAAAGAAAAGCCAAAATGAAGGTAAAAAAGTAGCTCAATTAGGCGAGAAAATATTGTATCTTTCAGAGATACAAATGGTTATGCCCGATAAAATCAAAGCAAAAGATAGCATAGAGTTTGTAGAACGTTACATAGAAGGTTGGCTACGCAAGCAATTACTTTATCAGGAAGCCTCCAAAAATACCTCCATAGATGAAACAGAATTGCAGAAACGCTTGGAAGAATACAAATATGCCCTACTCACTCACGAGTTTGAGAAGCAATACGTTGCCAAACATTTTTCTGATAAAGTTTCTGATGAAGAAATCAAAGAATTTTACGAAAAAAATAGCCAAGAATTTGAACTTCGTCAGAATATCGTAAAAGCTATTTTCATTAAACTCGACGCCAAAAGCAAAGAAAAAGACAATTTCATTAAGTTGATGAAATCGGAAAAGGAGGAGGATAGAGAGGTACTCACACAACTTTGCAACGAAAAAGCCATTTCGTATTACCTGCAAGATACTACTTGGATTGATTTCGACGAGCTGGTGAGGCTTACACCTTTTGAAGGCGTACCCAACAAGGTGAATTTTCTGAAAAATAATAAATTCAGCCAAATGCAAGAAGGCGACTTTGTGTATTTGCTACAAATAAAAGAATACAAAATTTCCGAACAAATCTCTCCCTTAGAGTTTGTAAAAGAACGCATCAGAAGTATGATTCTTAACCAAAGAAAAACAACGCTCATAAAAAAATTGGAAGACGAACTCTACAAAAAAGCCCAAAAAAACAATGAATTTCAAATTTTCACGGACAATAAAAAATGATACTTTTAGACGGAAAAAAGCTGTCGCAAGAAATTAAAGAAGAACTCAAACAAGAAGTAGCTCGCATAAAAACCGAAGGCGGTAAAATTCCTCACTTAGCGGCGATTTTGGTCGGCAACGACGGTGCCAGCGAAACCTATGTGCAAAGCAAAGTACGCAGTTGCGAGGAAGTTGGTTTCCATTCTACGCTGGTGCGTTTTGAGGAAACTATTACCGAAAATCAATTACTTGAAAAAATCAGAGAATTTAACCAAAATCCTGAAATTGATGGCTTTATCGTGCAATTGCCCCTGCCCAAGCATATTTCAGAAACGAAAGTCATTGAGGCGATTGCTCCCGAAAAAGATGTAGATGGCTTTCACCCCGTCAATATCGGTAGAATGGCAAAAAACTTGCCTGCCTACATTCCTGCTACGCCTTTTGGGATTTTGCAAATGCTCGAACGCTACCAAATTGATACTGCGGGCAAACATTGTGTAGTTGTGGGCAGAAGCAATATCGTTGGCTCGCCTATCAGTATCCTGATGGCACGAAACAGCAAAATCGGTAATGCTACGGTTACGCTTTGTCATAGTCGTACCCAGAATTTGAAGTTTCACACCCAACAAGCCGATATTGTTATTGTGGCTCTCGGCAAACCCGAATTCCTAAAAGCCGATATGGTAAAAGAAGGCGTAGTAGTGATTGATGTAGGCATTACACGCATCGCTGATGCAAGCCGAAAAACAGGATACAGAATTGTAGGAGATGTTGCTTTTGAGGAAGTAAGCCAAAAAGCCTCGTATATTACGCCTGTTCCTGGTGGCGTAGGGCTAATGACCGTTACTTCGCTTATGCAAAATACATTGCTTGCGGCTAAGAAACAAATTTACAATTAACTTTGCAAGAAAAAACAAGCAAGAAAAATGCAACAATATCACGACCTGCTCAAACATATCTTGGAAAAAGGTACTCGCAAAACCGACCGCACAGGCACAGGCACATTAAGTGTCTTTGGTTATCAGATGCGTTTTGACCTGCAACAGGGCTTTCCACTTGTTACAACAAAAAAAGTTCATATCAAATCCATTATTCACGAACTTTTGTGGTTTCTCAAAGGCGACACCAATATCAAATACCTCAACGACAACGGCGTAACGATATGGGACGAATGGGCAGATGAAAACGGAAATCTCGGTCCCATTTATGGCAAGCAGTGGCGTAGTTGGCAAACACGCACAGGCGAAAGTATTGACCAAATTTCACAAGCTATTGAGCTACTCAAAAAATCGCCCGACTCGCGGCGTATTGTAGTCTCAGCTTGGAACGTAGAAGATTTACCTGCAATGAAACTGATGCCTTGCCACGCCTTGTTTCAGTTTTATGTTGCCGAGAACAAACTTTCTTGCCAACTCTACCAACGTTCTGCCGATGTGTTTTTAGGTGTTCCTTTCAATATTGCTTCTTATGCTTTGCTTACGATGATGTTTGCACAGGTTTGTGGCTTTGAGTTAGGTGAATTTATTTGGACAGGTGGCGATACACATTTGTACCTCAATCATTTGGAGCAAGCACGTTTGCAACTTACAAGAGAGATACGTCCTTTGCCTACGATGAGGCTCAATCCAGCAGTAAAGGATATTTTTAGTTTCAAATATGAAGATTTCATCTTAGAAAACTACAATCCTCACCCCGCTATCAAGGCTGAGGTGAGTGTCTAACTATTTTATACTCAAAATAATTTGATTTTTCCATACCTCAATCCCTCAATCCCCTTCTCCTTTGGAGAAAGGGGATTTTTGTGGTCGTAAATTTAAGATTTTACTAAAAACCACTTTTGATTGAGTATAATAATTATCTATCAGCTTTTTAAACTTATAAATTCACGTTACTTAGCAAAAAATTGTATATTTGGCAATGGAAGATAAAAAATTTGGTACGGAGGTTTGAACGCTACTACATCAACTTCAAGTCTGCTTGAATGCTCTAAAATATGAAAAAATATTTACTTATCTACACTATTTTATTTGGACTGGTAGTGCAGGTTTTTGCTCAAACTTCGGCTCGGAAGTATGTCATACAATTTTTACGTGTATATTCGCCCGAACACGCCCTTATGTTGGAAAGATACTATAAAACTAATTCGGTAGTGCATTTGCCCAGTGCTACTATCAATATCGGCAGGCATTTAGATTTTATGGCATATCTTACCGATACCACCCACCGAGACATACTTATTCACGAAATCCCGCTGATGGTTCACGAAATCTACCACGATTATTCTCGTAGAGGAGCATATACTTTTTTAGAAAAAAATCCTGATGTTTTTGAAGCAGATAAAGAGTATTTATTGTTTTATTTTGATGAAAAAAAAGAACTTCTTTGCGAACTTTTGCAAACTTTTCCGAGCCACGAGATAGCCAAAGCCGTCCCCAACGACCTCAAAGAGGAGAGATTCAAAACTTTTGTTGCCACTACTAATTTGGCAATGCTACCTCAGAAAAATGGTTTTTTAGGACTTTTAGACGAATGGAACGCCTTTTATCATCAAACATTGATGGCTTTTGAAACAAAAGAATTCTACGAAAGAGAATCTTTCCAAGATGCTAAACGTTGGGAAGGTTTTTTTTCCAATTATTATGATAGCTATCACGCCTACGCAGAGTTCAAATACTTCGTGCTGAAATATTTGCAGTACGCCAAACATAAACACCCCAAAGTGTATGAAAAACTTGTACTTAATTTAGCTATCAAAACCATTTACGCAGAAATAGATAAGCGTTATAGCCAAGTTATTAAAGATTTCGAGAACTATAAGCCTTTGGTAATTGATTTTCTTGGAAAAAAAGGCGTACCAATCACCGAAGAAGAACACAACGGACACACGATTTTGTTTATTCAAGGTATCGGGGTCGATACACAAGACCGCATCTACAAACTTTACATGAAAGCCTTAGAAGACGATGAACTCAAAACCTTAGATTTTCAACTGAAAAATTAGTTTCTTCAGTATGGTATCACTTCGCCGCAAGCAAATTTGTATAGTGTTTCAGAAACAAAGGGATAGTTTCTATGCCTTTCAAGAAATTGAATATTCCGAAATGCTCGTTGGGAGAGTGAATAGCATCAGAGTCTAAACCAAAGCCCAAAAGGACAGATTTTAGCCCAAGTTCCTTCTCAAAAAGAGCTACGATAGGTATGCTGCCACCACCACGCGTGGGAACAGGTTTTTTGCCAAAAGTTTCTTCCATTGCCAAACTGGCGGCTTTATATTCCAAAGAATTAGTAGGCATAACGTAAGGAAAACCGCCATGATGGAATTTGATTTCTACCTTTACAGACTTAGGAGCAATAGACTTGAAATGCCTGGCAAAAAGTTCGGCAATTTCTTCGGGGTTTTGGTTCGGCACCAAACGCATACTTATTTTTGCGTATGCTTTTGAGGGTAGTACGGTTTTAGCTCCCGGTTGTGTGTAGCCTCCCCAAATGCCATTTACATCTAAAGTTGGGCGGATAGAGGTACGTTCAATCGTAGAGTAGCCTTCCTCGCCAGCAACGTCTTCTATGTCTAAGTCTTTTTTGTATTGTTCTAAATCAAAAGGAGTTTTAGCCATTTCGGCACGCTCTTCGGGACTAAGTTCTACGACCTTATCGTAAAAATGAGGAATGGTAATGCGTCCTTTTTCGTCTTTGAGCGAAGCAATCATTTGACAAAGCACATTGATAGGATTAGCCACCGCACCACCATACACGCCCGAGTGCAAATCGCGATTAGGACCTGTTACTTCTACTTCCAAGTAAGTCAGTCCGCGTAAGCCTGTTTCAATAGAAGGAATATCGTTGGCAATGATACCTGTATCGGAAATAAGAATTACATTGGCTTTGAGTTTATCTCTGTTGTTTTTCACAAAAGGTTCTAAATTATCTGAGCCACATTCTTCCTCGCCTTCAATCATAAATTTGAGATTGCAAGGAAGGGTTTGAAGGTGGTTCATCATTTCAAGGGCTTTTACGTGCATATACACCTGCCCTTTGTCGTCGCAGGCACCACGAGCAAAGATAGCTCCTTGCGGGTGCAAAGCAGTTTTTTTGATAACAGGCTCAAAGGGAGGTGAATCCCAAAGTTCGTAGGGGTCGGCAGGCTGAACATCGTAATGCCCATAGACTAAAACGGTGGGTAAATCGGAATTTATTATTTTTTCGGCATATACGATGGGGTGTCCTTTCGTAGGGCATAGCTCGGCTGAGGTAGCTCCTGCTTCCAAAAATTTATTTTTTACAAATTCTGCCGCTCGTCTTACTTCTTCTTTCTTGCTTTCGTCGGTGCTTACCGAAGGAATTTTTAACCATTCTATAAGTTCTGTAACAAATCTGTTTTTGTTCGCTTCAATGTAAGATTGTATCTGTATTTGTGTTTGTGACATAAATTAGAAAGCAAAATAGAAGTAAGGTTAAAAAAAGAGAGAGAGCAGAAAATTTATTTAAAGTTTCTGCGAAAAATGGCTTTTAGTTTTGATATTCAGCTTATTTCTTC
>Ga0308407_1000761_pt1 | contig 20911 bp, 16 predicted proteins | sample HotsprSampleMSe2_FD_203476 | JGI IMG/M metagenome (GOLD analysis project Ga0308407, IMG submission 203476) | Hot spring phototrophic mat microbial communities from Mushroom Spring, Yellowstone National Park, Wyoming, United States - 20060911_MSe2 ...
AGTTCCATCGTGTCCTCCATCCGCTGAGGCCCATCTACAACGATGGGCAGGGCGATAGAAAACAACCCGGCCCCCGCCGTCAGCGCGGCGAGGACCGAGCTATTTCTCAAAAGGATATCAGTTGGGTTATCAGGCTGACCAATGTGGTCATAAGGCCTCATATCTCAAGAGAAAGCTACCACTTCGTAGCATTCATCTAATAGCTTTGACCGTATTCTACTACGCGATCGCTGCTCTCGCAAGATACGAACAGTGAGAAACTGTTCACTGTGCAGTAATATTGCAGTTATACTACCAACTCCATACCTTCTGCAGCAGCAAGCAATTGTAATGCACTTCCCTGCGCAGCCAGCATTTGGCGCAAGCGGTCAACAATCGCATCCAGTTCATCGTCGGTGCGGGTAGGGGCGTGGTGGAACAGTACTAGACGTTCTACATCGGCGGCTTGAGCCGTTTCAATCGCATCTTCGATCCGACTGTGACCGTAATCTTCCACTTCCTCGGCACGCAGGTATGGGGCGCTATGGATCAGCACGTGGGCATTGCGGGCAAATGCAATCGCAGCTTCGCGAATCCCACTTTCGCCATAACGCACATCGGTAATGTAGACTAGCACTCGCCCACGTTCTTCCAGACGGTAGGCCCAGATCGGTGAGTGCGGACGGTATGAGAGCGGCATGGCGCGAATAGTCAGTTGACCAACAATGAATGGTTCAGTAGAAATGGGCGTGAAGCGATGGGTAGCACCGATATGAGCAAGTCCAAAAACCGGCGAATAGACCGGTGAGAGCATACCGTCGTAGACCATCTGTAACGAGCCACGAGTACTATCAGGGCCATAGATGTCAAGGCGATTACCGGGAATATGCACGACACCGGGAAAAGGGAGACCGAGAATATGATCCCAATAGGTATGAGAGATCAACAAGGTCAACGTTCCACGGCCACGGCCAAATTCGCCCTGCATCAGTTCATCACCCAGCATACAAAAGCCGGTACCGGTATCGAGGACAATCAGTTCACCCTGATCACCGGTTACTGCGGTACAGCAGGTATTGCCGCCGTAACGTAGCATTGCGGCATCGGGTGTTGGAACATAACCGCGAACTCCCCAGAAGCGCACCTTCATGGTCTCCTCTCCAGTTCCATGCCCTCGAACGCTGCCGTAACCAGTAATCCCGGTACAGCCAGCGACTGTTGTTTGGCAACGATCTGATCTAGCTCGGTATCGGTACGATGAGGATCGTGGTGAAACAGGATTAACTGACGCACCTGGGCTGCTTCGGCAATTTCACGGGCTTGAGAGGCACTGCTATGGCCCCAGTGCGGAAAGCGGGCGTATTGCGCATCCGTAAACTGGGCATCGTAGATCAGCCAATCGGCGCCATAAGCCAGTTCGAGGATAGCCTCTTTCATTGCCGCCAGTTCGCGCAATTCACTTTGACTGCGGGCTGTGGGTTGACCGGCCCACTCAATCCGTTGTTCGCCAAACAAGACGGTATGAAACGGGCCGGTGTCAGGGATAAAGGTTAGTACACCTCGTGATGTTTCAAGACGATAGGCCAGTGCGCGGTACGGGTGATTGGCGAGCGCAGTACGTACCTTAACTGGTCCCAATTCGAACTCAGACCCGGCGCCAATTTCAAAAAAGTTAAGTTGTGCACGCAAGTCATCGAATTGAAGGGGAAAGAGCGGATCGCTTAAAGCCCCCGCGAGGGTAGTTCGTAAACTCGACTGCGTGCGAGCCAGACCGTAGATATCGAGGCTCACATTGGGATCAAACAGCGGTGCAAAAAAGGGAAAACCTATGATATGATCCCAATGGGTATGTGTTATCAAGAGATCGTACTGGCGCGGCTGCGCGGGCAATCGCTGCAACGCCTCACTCAACATTCGCAGACCGGTACCGGCATCAAGAATGATACAGTGACCTTCTGCTTCGACTTCAACACAGGTTGTATTACCGCCATATCGCAACATGTGAGCATGAGCGACAGGGTATGAGCCACGGGTGCCCCAGATACGAACTCTCATGGATGCGTCCATGCAATGTTTCGTGCTGATAAAACCAGATGCACAATGAAATACAGCACTGCATCTCACAGTTTACAGCATAAACGCAGTTTGTGAATGGTTTTTAGAGTGTCATTTTATTTTTTATGGAAGCTGAAGGAAAGGATGATCAATGGCTCGCTTTCGCGTTGGTGTTCAACTCCACCCCCAGCACACAACCTGGGAATCGTACCGCAATGCTGTTCGCTACGCCGAAGAGATTGGCTGTGATACGATCTGGAACTGGGATCACTTTTTCCCTCTCTATGGCCCACCCGATGGCCCCCATTTCGAGGGTTGGACTCTGCTTACGGCAATGGCGGTTATCACTCAGCGGGCCGAGGTTGGGTGTCTGGTGACATGTAACAGCTATCGCAATCCGGCATTACTCTCGAATATGGCAAAGACGGTCGATCATATCAGTGGCGGGCGGCTGATCCTTGGTCTTGGCGCCGGATGGTTTGAACGAGATTATACGACGTTTGGTTACGAATTTGGTACAGCCGCCGACCGCTTGCGAGCACTGCGAAAGGCGTTACCAATTATTAAAGAGCGCTGGGCTGTCGATCAACCACTCCCGCTACGCCGGATTCCGATATTGATCGGTGGTGGTGGCGAAAAAGTGACGCTGCGGATCACAGCCGAACATGCCGACATCTGGCATGGTTTTGGCCCGATTGAGAACTTTAAGCGCAAGAATGCAATCCTCGATCAATGGTGCGCCCAAATTGGCCGTGACCCGGCAACTATTGAACGCAGTGTATCACCTCGTGCCGGCGAACCCATTGAGCCGTACCTCGAAGCAGGGGCGACCCATATCATCATTGGTATGGGAGAGTCATGGGATTTCGCACCAGTTGAGGCGTTGCTGAAGCTACGTGGGTAGGACGTTGTAGGACAGAGGGTAGACGGTCGGCGACGCACAGCAGCACCGGCGAGGAACAGCAGCGCTGCACCCGTACATCCATTGCCTAGAGCGTAATCGGGCACTCATCGTCAGTTCGACATGACTCGCCAGCATTGCTCGCAGGCACCCTAACATGATCAGTGGGTGATTTGTTCTAGTGAGACAGCGCCTTAGAGCCTATCCGAATCATCGTCCCACGGTACGGCGGATGACACCTGATAGATGTACGGGCACAGCGGCGCTGTACCCCAACCGATCTTCTTCTGCGACAGAGTATTCCGGAGGCATTTACAAACCACAAGCGATGTCGTGCCCCGTCGGGCGTATCGGGGCACAACTGGCACTTCTCATTTTTCCTCTCCGGCAACATCCCATCACTGCCGCTCCTATGACATCTCTGTTTGCCCGGTTCGGCGAAAATCACGTACCAGCAAGCGCAAGCGGCGTTGGCCGTTCCATTCATCAGCTTCTAACTGATAAGCCAGATCGATCTGGGAATGGCGCCGTAAAGGTTCGGCAAAACGTCCGAAGTGAAAGCCGATAGCATCGAGTACCGTATCACCAACCCGTACTCGCATCCGTAAGTGCGAACCGTCGCTGGTCGGCTGCGGATCAATAACAGTCACATTCGGGGTCATCAGTACAGGCTGCGGATTCCCCTGGCCGAATGGCTCAAGCCAGTGCAAGGCAGTGTACAACTCCCACGAGATGTCACTCAGAGGCACAACAGCATCAATCAGGAGACGTGGAACAAGCTGCTCAGCCGATAACCGTTGACGGCCTAGTGCCAGTAACCGTTGCTCTAGCGTTGCAATCTGAGGAGTAGCAATCGTGAAACCAGCCGCCGCCGCATGCCCACCGTAACGCACGAACAGTTCAGCACACTCATCGAACAAATCGATAATGCTAAAACCAGGTATCGAACGCGCCGATCCACGGGAAGTTTCCTCCCCTTGCTCGATCACGACCACCGGTCGATGGTAGGTCTCGACCAGGCGCGCAGCGACTAAACCGATCACGCCAGCATTGAAACTCGGATGGGCAATCACGATCAAGGGATGATCTGCCCGACCGTGCTGAGACACCAATGCTTCAGCCGTCGTTTGTAACTGGCGCGTAAGCGATTGACGCTCACGATTCGTGGCATTTAACTCGGCAGCCAGCACGTCTGCTTTGGTACGATCGGTCGTCAGTAACAATTCATAAGCACGTCGGGCATCGGCCAACCGCCCGGCAGCGTTGAGGCGCGGTGCCAGCGCAAAAGCAATCGCGCCACTGTCGATCATCCCCGGTGTTAGTCCGGCAGCCGCCACCAGTGCCTGAATACCCGGACGACTACTTTCGTTGAGCGCAATCAGACCAGCACGAACCAATACTCGATTCTCATCGTACAGCGGCCCCATATCGGCAACTGTACCCAGGGCGACCAGATCGAGGAGATCACGTCCGCGCAGGTTGGCCGGTCGTTTTCCGTAACGAGCCAGGGCCTGCACCAGCTTGAACGCAATCCCTACTCCAACCAATCCCTTGAAGGGATACGCACAGTCGGGTTGCCGCGGATTCACAACGGTCAACGCCGGTGGTAACGTGGTCGGCGGATGATGATGGTCGGTCACGATCACATCGAGGCCAAGGCGATTGGCCTCGGCGACTTCTGCATAGTTCGAGATACCACAATCAACCGTGATCAACAGCCTGACACCGTCGGCAGCTAACTGACCGATTGCCAGATTGTTGAGTCCGTAGCCTTCACGGGCACGATGAGGAATATAGGGGCGGATCCGTCCACCCATGGCACTGATCGCCTGGGTTAGTAATGCCACAGCGGTAATTCCATCGACATCAAAATCGCCGTAAACGGCCATCAGTTCATCGCGCTCGATAGCCTCTGCAATGCGGCCGGCAGCATCAGCCATGCCACGCATTGTGAAAGGATTGTGTAAACCAGTGTTGTAATCGGCGGTTAGAAAAGCCCTGGCAGTGGCAGGCTCGTGCAAACCCCGTTGGTAGAGGAGCGTGGCGAGTAACGGATGAAGGCCGAGTTGTTCAACAAACGCAGCAGGTGCTGCCGGACGGATTTCCCAACGCTGACGGCGCGCTGACATATCTCTTCTCCTGAAGCAAGGTGCCCGCTAGCAAGCGGTGATTATTATACGTCGTTTTCGTATAGTCGAAGAGGCTAAGCGTGTGGCAGAGCATTCTCTTTGCTGGTAGTGAGCGGTACTTGACGTTCTTTCCCTGGTCATTCTCCCCCTTTCTCTCTTCTTGTTAGTCTGTTCAGCGTTTTCAGGTTTTGGTGGGTTTGCGGTAAACATCGTTCACCCTAATCCACGAGGTTACCGAGGAGTACTGAAGCGCCCTCCATGGCCGGTCGCCACCTGCTACTCGTCGAAGGACTGCCGTGAGGAGCATACTATACAGTTTGCCCAAACAGATTTGGCCGGCTTTTGCACGCATGATTGTCGGTACTGGTAATATTGATGTACTATGATATGAATCGTACATTACAACAAAAAATTACACCTATTTTTGCCTATGCTGCCACGTATCTTGACATCTATCCTTTTGTGCTACATCTTGACGGGATGCACAACAACACCACCAGTACCTTCACCGACTCCCATTCTGTCTGAGCTACACTTGCTCGACAGCTATTCGACCAGTGATCTGCCGGTATTTAATACATTCAGTGCCAAAACCAGGATCGCAATCACGTCTCATCTGTATAGAACGAGCGAAGAAGCGTACCGCTTTCTGACCACAGCGGATCAAGCGTATGATGTGATAATTGTTAGCGATACGTTGGTTCATCGGCTGCGTCGTGAACAACGGTTGGCTGTGTTGAACCATACGCAACTACCGAATCTTGTCCATCTTGATCCGATGTTTGCCAGATCGAGTGGTGATCCAGATTATCGCTTCTGTGTTCCGCACCGGTGGAGCGTATTGGGATTTGGTTACCGGCAATCAGCAACCGGTCGTGCGATCAACAACTGGGATGACGTGTTCGATCCCGCATACACCGATCGCATAGGAGTACTGGATGAGGTACGGTTGAGCATGGGGATGGCACTAATCAAATCAGGATTCAGCCCAAACTCCAGTGATCCGGCAGCAATTGCCACTGCCCGCAACTGGTGGTTGAGCGTGGCCAACCAGATCAATCGCTTTACCGCCAGTAATGAGCAGGAGTTGTTGCAACGTGATGAGCTTGATATTGTCGTGGCACGAAGTGGTGATATATTGCAAATAGCCCGTGACGATGCTGACATCCGATTTACGATTCCGGAAGAGGGTTCTATCCTTATCACTGATAGTCTCTGTGTACCGGCCAATGCCGTGCATCAATCTATTGCCGAACAGTTTATCAATTTCGTTCTCACACCTGAACACAGCGCTGCGCTTGTCAATATGAGTCGTTACGGTACGCCGAACCAAGCGGCATTACCGCTTATCGATGCAGAACTACGTGCCTCCCTCGCTCAGTATATAGCTCAAGAGCAAGCTGGTTTGCTATTTCACCTGACCGATGTTGAACCTGCGGTACTGGAACTCTATCGTACTGCCTGGACAGAGGTACAACCGTGACCACGCCAACCCCTTCCCTTCGTCGTCGCCTTAACATTAGCATCATTGGCGCGATTGCAATGTCACTGCTGATTACGCTAATCGGGCTAGGCTGGCAGTTCAAGCTCCGCGAGCAGATTGTGCAGCGCCAGCAGGATCTCGCTCAGATGCGTGAAGCGATGCTTAACCTCAAAACGGCCTTTCTGATCGCTCGTCAGTATGATTATCAGCTTATCGAGATTGTCAGCCACAATCTGTCGGAGCCAACCGTAACAGCAAAGCACACGGCAGCCCTGACAGAGGTACGGGCCGCGGTAGAGCGATTCAACACCGTCAGTAGTGATTTGCCGGAACTTGAATCGTATCGGCAGCAGCTTAACCATCTGCTTGATCAGTATCAGACGACGGTGAAGCAGATTACTGACCAGATCGACCTGCGCCAGCGGAATGGTGGCATTGAACAAACATTACGCCAGGCGCGTCGCGAACTCTGGCAAAGCCTTGCACGGAATGGAAGCAATACATTTTTGATCAGACTTGTGCTTGAAGAGCAAGCCTATCTCTCAACACGAAGTCAGGAATACATTGATAACGTTCGGATTCAGATCAATAATTTACAAGCGTTCATCGCTCTCTTATCCGATTCTGAGCAACAAGTTGTGCAACGGCAGCTTGCCGATTACATATCATTGTTTAATCAGTTAACCAAACTCGATCAACAGCTATCTCACTACACTTCACGACTAGATTATCAAACAGAAGATTTAATAAAAGTCGTAGAAAACATTGATCAAATCCTTAGCTCTGAACAAAACGAAATTACGAATATCTCAGAAACCAGTAACTGGATTGGTTTAGGATTAGTATTATGGATGGTTTTTAGTAGTACCACGATCTTTATCGTGATTGGTAGATTAATTAATCACTACTTCACCAAACCCTTGATCGAATTAACCACCGCTGCCCAACGGGTAGCCGACGGCTGGCGTGACACACCGATCCCCCTGATTGGTACCGATGAGATTGGCAATCTGGCACGAGCACTGGCCCGACTGACTGCTACGCTAAATGACACGATTGCCAGCCTTGAAGAGCGTATCGAACAGCGAACCGCTCAGCTACGGCGTGCCCTGAATGAAAAAGATGCACTCTTGATACAGGAACAGCGTCGGATGCGGCGAGCACAGGCCCTGGTTGAACTCGGTTCACGGTTGAGCACAGCCCCTAACGCTGCTGAAGTATACCGACGTGTCGTTGAAGCACTGGCTACTGCAAAAGAGACCGAAGACCGCATTGGGATATATACTCGTGAGCCAGATGGTGTCGAATGGGTACCTCGCGCCGTCGTTGGCTATCAACAACACGCATCAACTGTATTGCACCTACCGGTGTCCACTCTACCGGCACACCGTCCATTCTATATCCCAGACTTACGACAGCATGAGGTGCAAAGTTTGACTGGTGTATCGGGATCGGCAATATTTATTGTCTTCTCGACCGACCCCTACCCAGAGGCCTTGCTCGTCGTCTATCGTCCACAGCCCCATGCCTTTGCCGATGACGAAATTGACCATCTGGGCATCGCCGCACGACTGGCCGAACAAGCATTGACTCGCATTCGCTTGATCGCCTCGTTGCGGCAAGCCAAAGAACGGGCTGAAGAAACCAATCGTGAACGTAGTAAACTCTTAGCGCGTCTCGATCACGACATACGTAACCCGCTGAATACCATTATCGCCCTGAGTGAAAACCTGCGCGATGCTTTCGCCGAAGAATATTCAGTGTTCAGCGAAGACCTGGAGAAAATCGGCAATGCCGGACGGCGCTTGCTGGCACGTCTAAACGTACTTCTCGATAGCGCCAAAATTGAAACTGGCGCGTTTGAGTTACGACCAGAACCTTTCATCTTTGATACGCTGCTCGATAAGGTGTTGGCCGAGGTGACACCGCTTATCCGTCAACAGCGTAACCGACTCGCAATTGAACGCCCACCACAAGTAGGAACCATTGTCGCCGATCTGAACCGGTTGTGGCAGGTGCTGCTCTATCCCTTACAATTTGTCGCCACCACAACACAGCTTGGGGTCATTACCCTAAGCGTTCAACGCTCTACCGACGACAATCACGGCGCGATCATAGAGGTGACAATAAGCGATACCGGCGCTGCCCTCAGTGAAGAGCAGATAGATGCCCTGCTCACTCCTTTTGCCCCTCCACCAGAAACACCCCGTCCTATCGATGCCGGTCATAACCTGGCACTATCCTATCAGTTGTGTACGTTAATGGGGGGAACGTTTCAGCTTACCTCATCTGGGCCGCGTGGTGTGACCTTTCATATCCGTATCCCGGTAAACACTGCCGACGAGACGGTTCAGCCAATGTATCCAACGTTCCTGTCCCAACCCGACGTATTGGTGATTACTAAAACGGACGCTCATGTGTTGCAGGCTGCCCTGGAGCAACTAGGCTGGCAAGTACAATGTGAAACAATGCTTACCGACGCTATCACGAACCTTCCTGAACCACCGACAGCGATACTCGTTGACGCAGAGCAGCAGGAGCTGGCAGAACGTATCTTATCCACTGCTGGTTGGCAGCAGGTGCCGGTCATCTGGTTGACCGACAACGTTGACGATAGCAGTGCCACCTGTGCATTGTGGCCCGGAGACCCAAATGACGTTATTTGGACCCTCCAGACAGTGTTATCCCGCCGCTCGACACTGCCATCCGCTCGTCATATCCTTGTCATTGAGGATGAAATATCGACTCGCCTCATTATCCGACGCGCCCTAGAGATTGACGGTTGGAAGGTGATCGAAGCAGGTAGCGGTCAGCTCGGTGCGATGCTGTGGCGCACAACCCAACCACAATTGGTTATTCTCGATCTGATACTCCCTGATACTGACGGGATAGCAATCTTGCGTGAAATACGCAACGAATTGAACACGCCAGTTGTGGTCGTCACCGCACGGCTTTTACAGAAAGAAGAACTGGAAGCGCTTGCCGCAGCAGGAGCGGTCGTTTTGCAAAAGGGACGGTATCGCCGTGATGATTTACGTGAGCTAGTGCGTAAATTGATGCAGAGAAATTAAGAGCCTACCCGGAATACCCTGTCGCAGAAGAAGATCGGTTGGGGCGCAGCGGCGCTGCGCCTGTACATCTCTCAGGTTTCATCCGCTGTACTATGAGACAATTATTCGGATAGGCTCGTAGAGGTTTGCAACAATTTTCAGACGCAGTTGCCTGCGATTACGGCGACCCCTCAACGAGAAGAAGGGAGTGGGTGTGGAAACTTGTCTCTCCCACGTGGGGAGGAGCAGCGATTTGCAGCGACGGTACACCTTCTCCTACCCCCTTTCCGCTCCCACCAGAGGAGCTTCGAGGGGGTGAGGGAACTCGCCCCCTGAAGAGTTCTGCCCCAGCATAACCACACGACGCACACCAGCGGCCTCATCATCTGGCGGTGAACGATGTCTGTAACGCTATACCCTCACGACACCGAACTCGTGTGACGTACAATCAGACTCTGACCGGTCATATCAGGAGCAGGCGGCAATTCCAGTAACTCAAGCAACGTTGGTGCGACATCGGCCAGGCGCCCACCACTGCGCAGGGTGATCGCTTCTTTACCGTAACCAGGGCCACCGATCAGAAAACAGGGTGCCGGATTAGTCGTATGGGCCGTGTGTGGCCCACCAGTCTCTGGATCGATCATTTGTTCAGCGTTGCCGTGATCGGCAATCACCAACGCCACGCCACCCTGTTCCAGGATGGCCGGAACCACACGTGCCAGACCAGCGTCAACCGCTTCACAGGCTTTAATGACGGCTGGAATACTACCGGTATGACCAACCATATCGGGGTTCGCATAGTTGACGACAATGAAATCATACTGATTGCTACGAATCGCTGCCAGTAACGCCTCGGTTACTTCAGGGGCACTCATTTCTGGCTTCAAGTCGTAGGTGGCGACTTTCGGTGAGGGAATAAGCTGGCGATCCTCGCCGGGAAACGGTTCTTCACGCCCTCCGTTGAGAAAGAAGGTCACGTGCGGATACTTCTCTGTCTCGGCGATATGGAATTGGCGAAGGCCAGCCTGACTGATGACAGCGGCCAGTGGGCTGGTGACATAGCGTGGGGGAAAAGCGACCAGCACCGGCAATCCCTCTTCGTACTGAGTCATGGTGACGAAGCAGAGATCGCGTAATTGCCGTTCACGCTGCCAGATGTGCGACGGTAGCGGCTGCCCTTCGGCCTTTTGCCGTTCATAATGCTGTCGGATACGCTCGTTGATCTCCGGATCAACGAAGGCGCGGGTCAACTGCCGCCCGCGATCAGGGCGAAAGTTGGTGAAGATAACTGCATCGCCATCGCGCACCGTTGCCGTCGGTTCACCGTTTGCAGTGACGATCACGGTAGGTAAGACAAACTCATCGCTAATATCTTGGGCATAGGCGGCTTCAATAGCGGCCCGCGCCGAAAGCGCTTTCTCACCCACACCGTTAACCAATGCAGCGTATGCCCGTCCGGTACGTTCCCACCGCTTATCGCGATCCATCGCATAGTAGCGCCCTGCGACGGTAGCGATGGTGCCAACTCCCAGCCGGGCGATCACACCTTCCAACGTATCGAGGAAACCCAGTGCACTCCGTGGCAGAACGTCACGCCCATCGAGGAAGAGGTGTAAGTAGACGCGCTGAAGGTGATGGCGATGAGCCAGTTCGAGCAGGGCATGAAGATGATCTTCGTGAGCATGTACCCCACCGGGACCAAACAATCCCATCAGATGCAGTGCCGAATTGTGTCGTTTCACGTGTTCGACAGCTTGAAGCAGAGCTGGATTCGTGAAAAAATCACCATCAGCGATCGCTTTACTAATCCGGGTCAGCTCTTGATAGACCACAAAGCCAGCGCCGATATTGAGATGACCAACTTCAGAGTTACCAATTTGCCCGGCTGGTAAACCGACATCAAGACCCGAAGCCCCTAATGTCGTAAAGGGGCATGTTGCCATCCACTCATCAATGTGCGGCGTATCGGCCAGATCAGCCGCATTGCCAGGGCCAGGTGGTGCAATCCCCCAGCCATCCATGATGATTAATACCACCGGACGTGGACGTGTCATTGTATGTGCTCCTTATCCCAAACCCAACGCGACTTGTACGATCCGCCACGCTGCTAGCAATCCGAGCAGGGCGACACCCAACAATGGAACAACGGTCAGTAAGAGACTCCAGACACGCTCACCAGATGAGGGGTTTGTACTGATGAAGCCGCGCAGTAATTCACGCTGAATTGCCTGCCAACCGCCCCAAAGTGTCGCAATTGCCAGAACAGCAAACACGAGTGCTGCGCCCAATGCGATCAGAGAACCGAGTAAAGCCATAGTTGCCTCCACAAGCAACAAACGGAGCGTGCTCCCCTTCATTCAATCAACCACCGGCCTGGATTGAGAATCCCAGCCGGATCCCAGCGTTGACGCAAAGCCCGCATAAGATCGATGGTTGGTGGCACAATACCCCAGCGATCAACGCCTATTGAACTACGTTCGACAACCGCATACCCTCCTATCCCGCCGAGGGTTTGTCGTAGAGCAGGCAGGTGCGCAGCCGCTGTCTCGGCGCAACCGGTGACAATCAGACCAAGACCGGGAAAGACCAGCGTACGAGCAGGGGCTAACAGTGTCAGCGCATCAATGGCCCTGGGTAGCATGCTATCAGGTACACCGATCCGTAACAACAGATCGGTGGTTGGCATTTGATAACCACTATGCCACAGCGTGCGATCTTCATAGCGTGTCATCAGTGCAATAGCGTCGGAACAAGCGGCAGTTGCCAGCGCCAATTGCCGCTCGACAGCAGCTTCTACACCGGCGAAGCGTGCCATCAGTGTGACGGTATCGGCAACCTCGATAACCAAAGCCACCGGCTGCAAGGGAGGTTGGCGCATAGCCATTGCAAGGCGCCATGCCGAGGGAACGTCGGGTACTGTGGCGTGCAGCACGGCCATCTGTGCTGGCAACGGCGCAACCTTGAAAGTTACACTCGCGATCACACCGAGCGTACCGCATGCACCGAGATGCAATTTGTGACTATCATAACCGGCAACATTTTTGACTACCCGTCCTCCACTGCGCACGATCCGTCCGTCACCGAGCACGACCTGCATACCGAGGATCCATTCCCGCGGGCCACCATACCCCAACCGCAGCGACCCCCAGGCGGCGGTTGCCAGGAGACCACCGATCGTAGCCGTAGGGGGTGCTGGTGGATCCCAGGGTAGCCACTGACCACGTTCAGCCAGTAATGCTTGAACGGCTGTCAGTGACATACCGGCTTCAACCATTACCACCAGATCGGTAGGGTGATACTCGATCACGCGATGCAGTTGCCGTAAATCGAGAGCCACATCGTATCGTCGTGGCGGATCAACAATAAACTGGCGCGTACCGGCTCCCCATGGTATGACCGCAGTATGCGTGTGCGTTGCTTCCGCCAGCAGATCACCAACTTCAGTGATGGTTGCAGGTTGCACGACTCGTTGCGGCTGGCGATCCCCCAAGGTATACGTTGCCGGCAACGGTATTGTCCGGTCAGATAATGCATTCATCACTGCCTCTAAGCAAGTTTCTGAAAAACAACACGCCTCTAATTCGAGAGCATGATCCTTTGACCATCGTCCTGACGTGAACGGTTTTAGCCAAGTATGTTCGTGCAGGTCGGCTCATTCAGCTCCCTTCACCTTCTGCTGCATCACTGCCTCTCTACTCGTGGAAGAGGTAGCGGACGACACCCTCTGAACCATGGGTTAAATCCACGCTCCACGGTCGATTGCCCGCAACGCGCCACGAGCATAGCGAATATCAGCACAACTGCTACCACTTGGCAACAGTTTACACGGGTTCATCACGTTGCCTGCATCAAACACTGCCCGAATATCGGCAAAAGCCGCCAGATCAGCCGGGCCAAAAATCCAGCCCAGGTAATCACGCTTCTCAATACCAATACCGTGCTCGCCGCTGATCGTCCCGCCGGCCGCAACACACGCCTGGAGAATCTCTTCACTGGCCGCAACTGCTCGATCTAGCGCACCAGGGTGACGGAGATCGAAGAGTAAGAGCGGATGCAAATTGCCATCACCGGCGTGAAAAATGTTGACAATAGTGATTTGGTGGCGTTTCGCCACTTCTTCAGTCAGACGGAGCAATTCAGGGAGACGCGACCGCGGAACCACACCATCCTGGATGTGGTAGTGGGGCGCAATACGGGCACAGGCGGCCAGTGCTCCTTTACGGCCTGCCCACAACCTGGCGCGCTGCGCTTCATCTTGAGCAGCACGCAGCTCACGCGCTCCAAACGTGCGACAGATCGCCTCGATCTGCTGCGCCTGCACGATCACCTCTTCACGTAAGCCATCGATTTCGATCAATAGCACTGCCCGTGCGTCGGCTGGATAGCCCGCCTGTACTGCGGCCTCGACGGCAGCAATCCCTTGCCCGACTAACATTTCAAGTGCCGCAGGAATAATCCCGGCGGCAATGATAGCCGACACTGTGGCGCTGGCCGCGTCGAGATCATCGTATATAGCGAGAAAGGTTTGGATCGCTTCAGGATTTGGTGTCAACTTTACCAACGCCTCGGTAATAATCCCCAGCGTGCCTTCACTCCCGACAACCACCCCTAACAAGTCGTACCCGGGAGCATCGAGTGTTGCACTGCCCACCTCGATCACCCGCCCATCACCTAAAACAACAGTCGTCGCCAGAACATGATTGGTTGTTACGCCGTACTTGAGACAGTGGGGGCCGCCAGCGTTGGTCGCAATGTTGCCACCAATTGTACTGGCGCGCTGACTACTGGGATCAGGGGCGAAGTGGAGACCATAGGGCGCAGCGGCCAGACTCAGATCGGTGTTGATCACGCCAGGCTGTACGCGAGCAGTGCGCGCCACCGGATCAATGGCTAAAATACGATTAAGACGGGCCAGCGAAATGACCAGACCACCCTGTTCAGGAACCGAGCCACCCGCCAGACCGGTACCGGCACCGCGGGCAACGATTGGCGCACCTACCTGCGCGGCAACCCGCACACATGCAGCTACTTCAGCCGTTGTACGAGGCACCACAACCACTTCTGGCATTCCTTGATCAAGGGCCGATCCATCGTATTCGTAGAGCATCAGCTCTTCAGGACGACGCAAAACGATCGATGGATCAACAACTTGGAGTAGGGCAGCTATCAAATTATCACGCATCGTCATTTTGTTCGCACCCGACGCTTCAAATCCAAAACCGGTCGACGAAAGCTGAGAATATCAAGGGTCCCTCGTGGGTACGAGCGCAACACAAGCGCTAGCCCACGCGGATGACGCCGCCAGATACCGGCCAGCGCCAGACCGATGAGCAACGGCGTCATCACCCAGACCAGTACTGGCGTACCATCGTTGAACACGATTGAACCAAGGCCAATTCCCACCAGTAACCATTGGCCAACCGGTAAGAGCAACATCCGCTCGCGTATATGGAAGAAGGCAACCGTATAGGCCACCATATACCAGACCGATACAAGGATCATCAAGATCAGTAACCAGGAAAGGAGATCAGCCATACGTGCCCCCTAGACTTTGTACTCGAGTTGTTAAGGGCATGATAACACACTCCAGCGCGTTTCAACGTTCTTTCTCTCCTTGTCAGTGGTGATGTAGGAAAGAGGAGTGAGCAGGAAGGACAGGTTCCTCATTCACTCGCTAGAATGTGCACTGGTGACTCTGGAGTGGTTAATACCAGACATCATTCTCAAACTGCGAAGCCTATGCTTCAGCAATCCAGAATGGGCGTAGGTTGTGCTGACTTCCACCACACTGCTTCCTTGATCACTAAAAACGTTGAAAATACCTGAATCCACCTAGTCTGAGATGAAATGCAAATCGTCTATGTTATAATCAGCGAGCGATTATCAGACATATGGAGTATTCAGGCATGGAAAACCGACCAAGTATTAGCGTGTTCTTTCCCGCTTGTAACGATGCCGGTACCATTGGCAGTATGGTTGTAGCGGCTATCGAGACGCTGGAAGAACTCACTGATGATTACGAAGTAATTGTGGTCGAGAATGGCAGTACCGATTACACCCTAGACGTTCTCGAGTCGCTGGCGAAACATTATGATCGATTGAAAGTATACAGTTATCGTCAAGCGCTAGGCTACGGTGGTGCATTGCGAGTGGGCTTCGCCAAAGCAACGAAAGACCTGATCTTCTACACCGACGGTGATGCACAATACGATCCGCGTGAACTGAAACTGCTCCTACCGGCGTTACGCGATGATGTTGATGTGGTGAATGGTTGGAAGATTGATCGAGGAGATCCGCTCCATCGGATCATCATTGGGCGCATTTATCATCACACGGTTAAATTGCTCTTCGGCTTTAAGTTGCGGGATGTTGATTGTGATTTCCGTCTGATTCGACGTCATGTCTTCGACGATATTGAACTGGAGTCGGATAGCGGAACGATCTGTCTTGAACTGGTCAAGAAATTACAGGATGCCGGATACCGCTTTGCCGAAGTACCGGTGCACCATTATCATCGCACGTATGGCAAGAGCCAGTTCTTTAACTTTCCAAGATTGTGGCGTACCTTTGTCCAACTTATTGGGCTGTGGTGGAAGCTAGTCGTTCGGCGCGAACACATGCGCAAGCGGAAGAAACGTGCCGCCGTCGAGGAAGTGCGCTCCTAACTTTGAGCCAGTTCGCGCAACCGCGACGGATTAAGTAATGTAATTCCTGAACTATCGACATCGAGCAGCCGTGCGTCACGGAACTGATTGATAACCTTAGTAACCGTCTCGCGGTAAGCGTTGATCATGTCGGCAAGCTGCTGATGGGTACGCCGCGGTAAACGTGGAGGTTGGGGGGTGGCAACCTGCTGAGTCTCTGACATCTCGAGCAACACTGAGGCCAGGCGAGCCGGGACCGACTTGAAGGCCACTTCTTCGATCCGGCGACTTACGACCAGTCGTTGTTGACCAACCAGTTCAAGCATTGCGGTCGCCAGCACGCCATCGCTGGCTAAAACGCGCAGTAGTTCAGCCCGTGGCACGGCTAATGCCCGCACTGGCGTCAAGGCCTCGGCAAAGGTATCGTAGGCTACATCACGCTCTACGACGCTTAAACCGAAAGGCTGCCCATTCTCAACGACGCGCACGGTGAGCAATCGCCCCTCACGTGAAGCGAGGTGTAAACCGACTTGCCCATTTACCAGCAGGTAAAGGGTTTGGGCCGGTTGGGCTGGCGTGTAGATTGTACTGTGTCTGCGAAATGACTGTGCCTGACCGAGATGTCGCAGACGTTCCCAGACGATCGCTTCTGACTCAGACAACCGTGACGTCATAGTACGTTCCCTTTCCGTGCCCTGGTATCTGGCCGGATTGTTGTTGCTGTGTTGCTACTGTATTGTACCACAAGGTTTCGGTACATGCAGCCTGATAAAATGAGCATTGGTATAATAATCGTATGGATCATCATTTGTTTGCGAATCACAACCGACTACTGCTGATCTGGCTGATTGGGTTGAGCCTCTGGCTGACTGCCTGCACGACACCTTTGCCGCCAACACCAACTGCCCCTCTACCAACGGCAACCCCGCCGCCAACCGCAACACCGCTCCCCCGTGGTGGAACAATAACGATCCGCATCGCCGCCGACATTACCAGCCTGCGTCCGTGGCAACCTCGTTCACGTGATGAAGAGCATCTCATCAGCTTACTGTACAACGGTCTGATTCGGCTCGATGCCGATCTGTGGCCAACGCCCGATCTGGCCGAGCGATTGGATATTGACGCTGACGGACGCAGATTGACGTTTACCTTACGCCCAAATCTGCGCTGGCACGACGGTGAACCGCTTACCGCTGCCGATGTGCTGTTTACGCTCGAAGCATTGCGTAACATCCCTGAAACCAGTACAGCACTGCTGGCCGATTTGCGCTACATCTCCACCGCGTTCGCACCTGATGAGCGCACTGTCATTATCGAGCTGCGCAGCCGCTATGCCCCTATCCTGAGCTTGCTGGCTGTGCCGGTGCTCCCACGTCACCTGTTCGCCGAACGCGATCTGAGTCAGATCAATTTTCTTGATCAACCTATCGGGAGTGGGCCGTTTCGTCTGACTGCACATCAGGACGGTGTGAGTCTCACGCTCGAACGATTCGATCTGTATCACCATGGCACACCACTCCTGGATCGAGTCATCTTAAAAGTTGTTTCTGACGTTGCCCTTAGTCAACGTGCGCTCCGTGATGGGCAATTGCAGGTGGCTGAGCTACCCTGGGGAAGCCAAGACGCGCTCGGCGATGTGACCACCCTGCGCAGTGGTAGCATTCCTGAAAATGGTGTCTATTTTTTGGCCTTCAATCTGCGTCCGGGCCGACCATTTGCCGATGTACGTCTGCGCCAGGCACTGGCAACTGCCATTGATCTGCCTCGACTGGTCGAAACTGCGACGAAAGGGGTTGGGATTCCGGTTGGCAATGGCGCATTGCCTGGAAGTTGGGCCGATGTCACTCCACCGCCTCCCAGCGGCGATCTGCCTGCTGCACGCGCTATGCTTGATGAGGCGGGATGGACGCTCCCCTCTGGCGCCACGATACGACAACGTGAAGGAGTGCCCTTAATTGCCCGCCTCTATGTCCGCAACGATGATGAACGGCGACTGGTAGCAGCACGCCGAATTGCCGAAATTGCGGCCAGCATTGGCATTCAGATCGTGGTCGAACCGGCTGATTTCGCAACAGTGATTTTAGCGCGTTACGTTGCGCCTTACGATTTTGATCTCTTGCTGGGAAGCTGGATTAATGGCGCCGGTGATCCCTTGTTTGCTGATACTATGTTCTACGATCCCGATGACTTTGCTCTCTTCCATTCCAGTCAGCTCGAACAAGGGCCGGGAGATATCCGTGCGACACGGAATTTCGTTGGTTTTAATGACTCGATCTACGATGAGCAGGCCCTGATTGCCCGTCAGCTCTACACGCGCGACGAACGGCGTAGCGCGATTGCTCAGATCCAGGCGCGACTAGCCGAGACGTTGCCGTATCTGTATTTGTGGGTTGACCGCACGGCAGTCATTGTCGATACCCGCTTGCACACGCTTGACGGGCCAATCGATCTGACCACGCCGCGTTATCTGTGGAATATTGAGCGCTGGTATATTCGGTAACACCGGTGGAGGCAGACAGGAATGACCAATCCCTTCAGTGAACGTGGACGGATTACCGATCCTGCCAGATTTGTTGGGCGATGGCGCGAGTTAGGTGCTGCCTGTGAACAGCTCGAACGGCGACGGCCACTGTTGCTGTACGGGCCGAGCGGAAGTGGCCGTTCATCGTTATTGACTCATCTGGCTCAGGCGGCAGGCGCTGTGCTGGAAATTCCTAACCTCAATGCGTTTTACCTCGATCTGTCACTGCTTCCCGATGCCACTACTACCTATGGGCTGATTGTGCGTGCCCTCGGTGGCAACGAACCGACGATCGCTGTCCTTGAACAACGGCTGGCAGCCAGTGGTCGTCCGGTGTTGATTTGTCTTGACGGTGTAGAATCGGCGATTGCTGCCGGTTGGGGAACCGAACTGCTCGAACGGCTAGGCCGACTGGCCCGACGGAGTGCTCCTGGCTACCACGGTGTAGCCGGGCCAACCGGTCAGAGCCTGGCCTACGATCTGATGGTCGTAGGTGCTGTGCGTGGCACGCCACCATTGCTGAGTGAACCCTTCGCCACGGTGCGTCTCGGTCCGCTCAGTTTCGCCGAAGCTCGCTTGCTGCTCGACAGTTACCTCGCCGAAGGTGAACCACTCTTTAGCGCCGATGAGGTGCGCGAACTTATGGCGCTCAGTGCCGGTCAACCGGCCTTCTTACAGCGTGCTGCCTACCATCTGTACGAAACCCGTCGTCGACCAACTTACCGTTGGCGCAAGGCATATCGGGCAGAGCTGCGTGAACAGCCGCCGGTAGATAATCCCTTACCGCCGGCAATTTTTGAGACCGACGAGGATGAAGACGAGGAGGATTCATCAGCACCGGAGTGGCAGGCTGAAGAGGCGCCGCCAGCACCACGGCGCCCGCGGCTGCATCCGCCTCCAGATGACGATCTACGCCCACTGTTGGCGGCAGTAGGTCCTTTGCTGGTCGGATTGGTCGGTTCGCAGGTCAGTAACTCGTGGCCAGTTGGAGTCGCAATTGGCGTTGCCGGATACCTCTCAGTCATTATCTGGAACAAATACGGTCACAAGTAGTCTAGTCAACGATCAACGTGGTTCAGTCACCGGCAAGAAGGGCCACGCGGGTGTCGTCCGCATACTGGCTCTGAGATGCGGTAGAGAAGCTACAGGCAATCAACTCCTCAACCATACCGCGACGAGAACCGTTGCAATTGATTTTACGACTGGCTAAAACAACATCGACCTGGCAGGCATTGGCGTACAACTGACGAGCCAGCGCGGTTGACGAGTTGGAGAGCATGACGAGACAATTACGGGCAGCCAGTTGGTGAAAAACCTGTGCTAATCGACGCTGCTCGGTTTCATCGAAGCCGCGCCTGGTGTAACTGGTAAACGATGCTGTTGAACTAACCGGTACATACGGTGGGTCAAAGTAGATGAAATCGCCCGGTTGTGCCGTATCAAGCACCGTAGCGAAGTCGGCAACTCGTAGTTCAACATTGTGCAAGGCCCGGCTTACTTCACGAAGATTCTCGCTATCAACGATCAGTGGATTTTTGTAGTAACCAAAGGGGGCATTGAATTGGCCTTTATTGTTGAGCCGATACAGGCCGTTGTAACACGTGCGATTCAGAAAGATGGTACGCGCTGCACGTTCTACCCGTGGCCGATGACCGAAATCCGGTCGGCGATCCCAACTGCGAATCTCGTAAAAGAAATCGCGATCCGTTGCGTAAGGACGCAGACGATAGAGGAGTTCGATCAACTCGTCAACTTCATCGCGAACGGCAATATAACAGTCGATCAGTTCGGCGTTGAGATCGCTCAGCGATGCCCCTTGCCGTAACAATCCATTATTCCAGAGATAAAAGAACAAGGCGCCACCGCCGACAAACGGCTCATGATAGCGGCCAAAGTGCGCCGGAATGCGCCGCGAAAGCTCTGGCAGAAGCTGACTTTTACCACCAGCCCACTTGAGAAATGGACGCGCAGGCACTAAAGACTCCCTGACGAACACGATAGTCGTGCCCGCCTCATACATGCAGCTACCGAGAGTTGGATTATAACACATCGGCTACGTTCAATAACCGAGATACCACCACCAGGGACGCGGCGATGCGGCGCTTCCCTCACTGTAGGGGCGAGTTCCAAACCCGCCCTACCCCTCTAT
>Ga0308407_1000763_pt1 | contig 20854 bp, 14 predicted proteins | sample HotsprSampleMSe2_FD_203476 | JGI IMG/M metagenome (GOLD analysis project Ga0308407, IMG submission 203476) | Hot spring phototrophic mat microbial communities from Mushroom Spring, Yellowstone National Park, Wyoming, United States - 20060911_MSe2 ...
ACGGCTCCAGGTCACGCCTTCAGAGATTCTCGTAGCGGCCCTCAGGCAGTATCTGGAGAGGTTGCAAACACCTGTTAACAGTCCAACGGTTGCAGGGATCCTCGACCGGTTGGAGCAGTTGGAGCGACGGGTGGAGGCGTTGGAGGCGACTAGGCCCCGTCGCGTTAGCGTTGCGTCAGCGTTGTGTAGCAATAGCGTTGCGGAGCAACAGCATGCCCCAGCGGCCCCTCCCTCTGGCTTGGAGGCCCTGCCTGTGCTGGAGTTGCGGCGGCTGGCTAGGCGGGTGATCGGGCCAGGGAGTGACAGGGATCCCTCCACCGGCCGACATCTCCGGCGGACGGAGCTGTTGGCAGCACTGCAACGGGAGCTGGCTAGTCGCGTCACTAAGGCATAGACCAAAGAGCGAGCGGTGGCTACAGTGACTACTGGTGACTACGGGGTGACTACGCGTAGTCACCTCCTCAAAGCCGCTCTGTGCAAGGGTTTTGGGCTCTTGGGTGACTAGGTGACTACGGTGACTACAGGAAAGCAACGTCTACTGCGTTAACGGCGGTCCGCTAATGGATCCCTGCCACAGCCCCCCCTCTGGCCTAGAGGCTCTCCCTGTGCTGGAGCTACGACGTTTGACCAGGTGGATGATTGGGCCAGGGGCGATAGGGATCCCACTACCGACAAACATCTTCGGAGGACAGAGCTGTTGGCGGTTCTACAGAGGATGCCGGCAAAGACCAACCGGTGTCGGGTATGGGGAGTATGTCTCCGGTAGCGGAATCCCAGAGCCCGAACCCGAACCCGGCCAAGCCTTCCGGATACTCCAGATAATTCTCGCTTATACCGACTTTAAGGCACTGGGGCTCCGGCCCGAAAATTCGTGAGGGGGCGGTTCTGCCCCCTCACGACGGATAACGCCTTGCGGCGATCGGTGGTAAACAAGACACTCTTGACCAAATTGGCCCACAGCGGCCACGTGAAAGTGCTCAACGCCCTGTGGCGATCAGAGGGAAATCACGGACTGGTAGGCGAGACAGGCTGCGGCAAGAGCCAGTGCTCAACGCCTTTACGGCAATCAGTGGTACATACAGCATAGTGTGACGGCCACCTATCTTCGCGGCCTTCCTCGCGTCGGCAGCACCTCCAGAGTCGTGGTAGCCTCCCAACGTCCGGGGCTGTCGCGCTAAGGGAGTGAGAGGTTGTCGCGGTCATGGCCCCCACAACTCCTCAAAGGCCGCATCATCCTGGTCGCTCGGAAAGTCATTCATCGCCCGCCTCCTCATCTGGGACCCACCACAACAGGTCTCCCGGCTGACATCGGAGCACCCTGCAGATCCCATCCAATCATTCTCTGGTCAGTCTGGGCATCATCCCTGTTGTTATTCGGTTAATGGAGACTGTAGTCACCGTAGTCACTTAGTCACCCGATCGGCCGAAAGTCTTGCACAGAGAGGCTTTTGGCGGTGACTACCGCGTAGTCACCGCGTAGTCACTGGTAGTCACCGTCCACCTGGCCACTAACCGCGAACAACCGGTTCGCCATGAGTAGCGGAAGGGGATCCGATAGCCCCCTTTAGGCATCCCTTTGTGACGACCAGTGACGAAGAGTGACGAACAGGTGACGAAGCTTTCGTCACCTGCTCAAACCCGCACCACGTAAGGCTTTCAGCCGATCGGGGTGACTAAAGTGACTACGGTGACTACGAAGTGAGAGATATCTCCGCGAGTTGGCCGAAGCAGCATCCGGACAAACGGCAATTCGGGCGATAGATCTCTGCCGCCCCACCGATCTGGGCCACTTCCTGTGACATCCGACTACACGGTTGCCGGCATCCGAGATTGTGCTAACTAGACTGCTTACAGACAAAAGAGGTGGATTAAGTCAACATCAAATTCCGTGTACCAAACCGTAGACGATAGGCGTGGAAAGGGTTTGGCGACTTTCTAGTATCAGTTAAAATTCAAGAAAAGCAGGGACCCCAGTCTGGATGGGATCCCTGGCGTTAACCACATTCAGAGCAAGACGATGTTAACTACTAGAATACCACGAGCCTCTGGCAACTTCACTTATTCCTCCCCAAGCACTCCCTGCCCAGTCTGTGGACGGACGAAAGACTCCGACTGCCGGTGGGACGCTAAAGGGCTCTGCCATTGCCGTACCTATGCCAAGAACCCCCCGAATGCCGGAGATGTCGTCCGCGGTAACGATGGCCGCCAATGGGCGTATCTGGGTGACAGCGACCGCGGCCGGTGGGCGTTGTTCAAGCCCCATGAAGAACGGCGTGGGGATGACTGGGATCCCGCGCTGACATCATTTAGCCGGTGGGCCAACAACAAGAACGGCAATACGGTTTCCACTAAGCCGACCACCACTCAACCAGCAGAGACACCTGCATCATCCCTCACTCGGCCAACAGCAACCCCTCCGGCGGCCAAGAAGGCCCCCAGACCCGCGGGACAACAGGACTTCATCTATCGCGATGCGGATGGCCAACCGGTAATCCTGGTGCGCCGGACCGATTACGGCAATGGGAAGAAGAAGTTTTCTCAGCTCCGCTTTGAAAACGGGAAGTGGATCTTCGGTCTGGACGACCAGGTGACCAAGCGTGTCCGACTCTACCGGGTCGCCGATGCCAAGGCGCTATCTGAGAAGACCGGTCACCCCATCTTCTTGGTCGAGGGCGAAAGCTGTGTAGAGCGGTTATTGGCGCTGGGGATCCCTGCAACCACCTCCATCGGGGGAGCCAAGAAGTGGACTGGCTACGGTTTCCCCAACTATCTACAAGATCTCCAGGGCTGCAGGATAGTCTTGAGTCCTGATGCGGATAGTCATGGAGTGTCCCACATGTTAGAAATCGAGCGCTCTTTGCGCCAGCACGGTATCGAGATAGCCGGCTGGCTGTTGGCGCCACCAAATGCCCCTTGGGAGAACCTGCCGAAAGACGGTGGACTAGACGTTGTTGACTGGCTAGATAGTGGGGCCACGGTCAAAGAGATCTTGGAATCGGTGCGGACGGCATTGCCTGTCTATCTGGAGGCCGGTCGAGCTAGCGAGACGGAGTCTCTAGATGAGATTGATGAACTGGCTGCGGAAGTCAACGAACTGGCCCAACTGGATCAGGCTTCCGGCATCACTCTATTGCCCAAGGTCCTGGATACGCCACTCCGCCGAACTGCAGAGGTGGTGAACCTACCTGTGGAAGCTTACTACCTACCACTCCTCTGTGTTGCTGCCAGCTGCATCCCCAGCCAGACCCGACTGGAGATTGATCCTCAATCTGAGTTTGGAGTGCCTCCAATCCTGTGGGGAGGACTGGTGGGCGAGACGGGCAGTGGGAAATCTCATGTCATCAGAACCCTGACACGGCCGCTTAAAGATCTCCAGGCGGAGCACCACATCCGTTACCAGCACAGGCTTGAGGAATACAAGACAGCCCTACGCGAATACGAGAAGAAGAAAAGGAGCGAGGATGCAGGGGATCCCCCTACCCGGCCCAAGCCTACCAAGTTCTACGTCTCCAACTACACGCTGGAGGCGATAAGCCAGATCCTAAACGACCAACCGGATCGAGGCTTGTTGGTTGCCCCGGATGAACTGGCTGTCTTTTGGCGGAGTATGGATGCCTATCGAGGCGGCAAGGGAGCGGATCGCACTCACTGGTTGGATCTGTATAACGGTGAAGACTTAAGCGTGGATCGCAAGACATCCGATCAAATCTATGTGCGATACACCAGCGTCTCCGTTGTGGGTGGCATCCAACCGTCCATCCTCCAGAAAGCCTGGAGAGAAGACAAAGAGATTGGCGATGGGCTTTGGAGCCGATTTGCTTGGGTGAAGGTACCGCTTGTGCCGGACCCGGATACTCAGGATGGCCCCGTCCACAATCCTCGTCGGCTGTTGGAATCCGTCTATCGCCGACTACTGTCTCTCCCTCCGATGCAGCACGTACTAGACGGAGAGGGACGGAGGATCTGGAACGAATGGAAGCGAGAAATCAACGAGCCTCTCTTCAGTGAGCCCAATGAGTGGATCCGAGCCACGCTACCCAAGACCAAAGAGCGGGCTGCACGCATTGCCCTCATCCTCCACTGGCTGGATGCAGCTTGTGATGGGGTGACTCCTAGCAAAGTCATCCCCGCCTCCACCTTGGCCAGAGCTATCGAGTTCACCCGCTGGTTGCAGAACCAGACCAGACTCATCTACGGCGAGTTAGGGGAGTCTAGCAGCCCAGAAGTTAGCCTTGTCCTTCGGTTTATAGGGCGATTTAAGGGCTGTGGCGCAGTCAGCCTGAAGCAGTGCCGCGGCTGGTGGTCAGGCCGGCGTAAGCCCCCCATGAAAGAGATCCGAGACTTCCTAAACGGGGTTGTGCAGATGGGGTATGCCCGCTGGGTGGATCCCCAGCACATCGAAGTCATCCAGACCAATTCCGGTAGTCACCGTAGTCACTTAGTCACCCAAGAGCCTAAAGCCCTTGCGCAGAGCAGCTTTGAGCAGGTGACTACGCGTAGTCACCCCGTAGTCACCAGTAGTCACCCTGTAGTCACTTCCATGCAGAGCGATCCAACTCAGTCAGGGCTAACGGCCCCCGCAAGCGAGGCGGAGGAGCAGCCCCTGCCTGGCCCTAATGAGGCAGAGGCCGTCCAGCCGGTGCCCGAAAGTGAGGCCCCACAGTCCATCATCGGCGGGGATCCCACCGACTCTAAGGCAGTGGCGCCGGAGCCTCCGCCCATCCCCTGCCCACCGGTGGACGATGCGGTTTCAACCCCACAAGTGCATAACGTGGGCGCTAACGGCCGGCGGGTGCGCTTCCTGGATCGGGATCCCGTGCCGCCATCGCTTCGTGGAAGAGAAGCACAACTGGAGCGGGATACCCACCCGATAGCGGTTGTCTGGGTCGACGGGAACCGCCGACACGTATTGAAGAAGTGGCTGGTGGAGGGATCCGATACGAACGCAGCGGCAGCCCTGAGCGGATCCCAGGGACCCGCTACACCCACTCTTGAGGATCGGGAACCGGAGCCATCGCCCCTCTCTCGCCCGCCGGCGGATGACGACACTATCACCAAACAAGACTGGAATGCCTTGTTGGCCGCCTGCCGGAAAGCCGGTATGCCCTGGATTCCGTCGCTGCAGTTCATCGCGGAATCACTAGGGATCCCCGTGGAGAAACTGGATCCCCTTCAGATGACGCAGAGACAGTACCAGCAGGCCATGAGACGCGTAGAGGAATACCGACGCTCCGCCGAGCAACAACGACGGCTCTCTGAAGCCCTCGAGAGGTTTGAGGTTGAGAGGTTTGAGCGATGAACAGCGTAACGACTTCAAGCCCCAAAGTGCGTAGCGCGGTAGGAACCTCCGTTCGCGCCGGCGGGCCGGAGGCCAATCTTCGGGCCAGAGAGGGAACCAACGACGCCCAACGGGTGCGCTTTCTAGAGCGGGATCCCGTACCGCCCCCGCTTCGTGGAAGAGAAGCGCAACTGGAGAGGGAGACCTACCGGACAGCGGTTGTCTGGGTCGGTGGGAAACGCCAACGCGTGCCGAAGGACTGGCTGGTGGAGGGATCCACTGCCTCAGCGGCGGCTGATCCGGACGGAGTCCAGAGATCCACCTCCCGGCAACCGGACGCGGAAGAGGATGAGCCTGTTACGGAGAAAGCCTGGAATAGCCTCCAGGAAGCCTTCCGTAGGCTGGGGTTGGGCTTGTGGGAGACGCAGCGGGTGATCGCGTGGGCGACTGGGATCCCCTTGGCCAACCTGGATCCCTCCCGTCTCACCTGGCGACACTATCAGCAGGCTATGAAGTGGCTGGAGGCGGCCCAGAGCCGGCCTGCCACTCCGCCGCCGCTACCTCCGGTGCTCCAAGCCAGAAGGGAGCAGACGGCCAAAGTCATCTACCCGCCGCCAAGCCGATATCTCGGCGTAGCGGCCTATAAGGAACTGGTGGCGATCGCGGCCAACTTGGGACTGGACGAGGATGCGATGGTAGCCCAGCTAGGGATCCCTGCCGACTGTCCTGGTTATCTGCTCGACCGGCCTTGGGTGTTCGCCGCGGTGCGTGGTCTGTCGGCAATTGCAGCCGGACAACAGCCTGGCCAACCCGACTTCTCCAGAGCGGTGCTCAAGTTTGAGTACGACTCCGGCTCCAGGCTGGTAGTTGTTGGGCCGGACGGAACGCTGTTGCACGGGGAGGCGGCAGTGGTGGAGGATATGGCCCAGCAGTTGAAGATCCGCTCGTCAATTTGAGAAGGCGGCGGCGCGGCGAGCCAGTGTGGGATCCCTTCTGGTTGCTCCCAAAGGAAGACGAATCCAAGCCCGGTTGAAACCTATGCGGATCCACTGTGACGGCGCGGCTCTGGCCAGGGCTGCAATTGAGCTGGGCTTGGCCCACCTGCCCTCCCTCCGGCTGGAAGGCGGCCCGGAGCGGCTGAAGCTGGAGGCCTTCGATACGGATCTATGGATCCATGCCGATCTGCCCGCTGAGGTAGAAGAGCCGGGCGCGGTGCTGCTTCCGGCAGCGATGTTTTCGGCAGTGGGATCCCATCTTGGCCATGGCGTTACCACGTTGAGCTGCGACGGCCAGCGCTTGGTAGTCCAGGCAGGGGATGTGAGGGTGGAGCTGCCAGCTTTCCGCGATGAGCCAAGGCCAACCATTCCGATACCATCGGTGGAATTCCACCAAATGGGGCTGTGGGGATCCTCACTCGCCAAGGCGTGCCGGGTGCTGTTTGCGGTTGATAACAGCCATCCAGTGCTAGAGGGGATCCCCCTCCAACCAGTTGAAGCGGACAGGTGGCAAGCCGTGGCCGCTGTGGATCCCTATAGACGCCGCGGGGGGAGACGAACGTCTCCCCCGCACGACGGTAGTGAATGGAGGTTACTCCTATCACCTTATCCTAGCAAGCTCGTCAAGACTATGGACGACCACCACCTTGCCCCGCCACCGCGACTGCCAGCGACGCTGGCGCTCGCATGGCCTCCGGCCCGCTGGCGCGAACGGCTGGTGCAGGGCTGGAGGGATCCCTGCCCAGTCTCTCTCCTACTACCACCGCCTCCATCCCACGGGAACTGCTACTGGTAGCCCTCCAGCGGGCGCGGCTGTTGGCTGGCCATCAGTTTGAAGTGCAGCTCCAGCTGGGCAACCAGGCGCTGCGGGTAGAGGTGCGGGGAGGCGAATGGACGGCGGTGCAGGAAAGGATCCCTGCCACTGTCACTGGCCCGGAAGTGTCGGCTGTGGTTGCCGGCAATGGCCTGCTGGCTTACCTGGAACGGGCCAAGTCTTCCAGGATCCGGCTGCAGGTTGAGGCCCCAGATCGGCCAGTGCTCTGGCTTGCCGATCCGGACACCCAACTGTGGCAGGCTACCCAAGCCAGTGGGGCGTTGATGGAGGAGAGCCCGGCTACCACACCTCATCCAGGGACTTCTCAACCAGTCGGGCAGACACCTCGATGGCCCAGGGCTGTTTTGGATCCCCCGTAGCCACAATGCCGACTGCGCCTGAATAGAAGCCAAACTTGACCCGATCCGCCTCCCACACAGCAAGGCGAGCGAAAGCAGTTTCAATGTCGGGGACTGGGATGCGAATCCAGTCGGGATCTCTGAGGCTTTGAGCGTCCATAGCTACCTCCCCCCCTTCAAACTGTCTTCCTGCTGCTGGGTCGTCTGCCAGGGCGGGCTGTTGGTCCACTCTCCGGCCCGCTGATAACCTCCGGCCCGCTGACGCGATCAGGGGCGTATTCCAACACGTCACCCGGTGTCACGCCATAGGCCCGGCAGATGGCCTCCATCACCTCCGCCATGGGGTAGCGCTCCGGATGGTGGTACAGCTCATAGGCCGTGTTCCGGCTAATGCCCGTGTCCTGCCAAAACCGGTAGATACTCAGCCCCCGGCTATCCACCAGTTCTTTGATGCGGTTGCGAATAGTCATAGCCGCGCACTGCTTCTCCAATATGACCCTCATCCTTAGATATTACACAGCAAAGGGTGTTCCCATCCCATTGACATGTTCCCTATCGATAGGTATTATAGAGGCATAGGGATTAACGAATTCGGAGGTGCTTATGACCCGCGCGATCCGCGCAAAGCTGACCAAGTTGGGTGATGGCGTAGTGATGTCTGCGCCCAGCCCACGGGTTCGCATCCTTTGGCATCACAACCAGGGGCAAGAACATGTGATCGCCTACTTGGGTTTTTTGGATGTCGAGTCGGCGGAAGTTTGCTACCGGTGGCTGGTTGCCCGGTTTGGTAAATACGACCGCAACACCAATGCCGGTGTAACCAAGCCCCGCAAGGCCCGGCGCGTGGAGGGCTGCTTGCTGGAAATCAAATGGCACAGCCCCAAAGCCGATGTGCTCCGTCGGGTCATTGAGAAGGATTTGGCCAGGGCCAGAGTCAATGCCTAAACAAAGGATCCCTGGAGACTGCCCTCCAGGGATCCCCCGGACATGGAATTCCTCTAGAGAAGAGTGTAGCCATGAAGGACGCCATTCAAAGCCTAATCCAACTTCTCAAAGCTCATCCCCCACAAGTCCTTGAACTAGAAGACGACCTCTATGAGCTGACGCGCTGGCTGGAAAAGCATTGGGAGTGGAGGGACTGGTGCGCTCTCGCTCCCAGGGATCCAGAGGAGCCGCACCCCATGGAAAAGCCCAAGGACTGGCAGATCTTCCATCCAGACAAGCCGTATTACCCCTGCGCCTGGGATGAGGAGCTGCCGCTGTGATTAACCAAGCAAGAGATCCCGCCGGGCTGGTGGGATCCCTTGGTGAACTAGAAGCAAACGGAGGCACTATGAGAAGTCTACTTGAAACCATGGAAGCCCTGAAGGCTCCCTTGCCGGCCGGGTACGTTGCCTACCGCCAGCAGGGCGGGCAGCAGATCCCCTACCTCCCCTGGTGGCGGGTTGCCGAGTTACTTGACCATCACTGCCCCGGCTGGGAGTGGAGTGTCACATCCATCCAGACTTGCGGCCAATACCTGGTGCTGACTGGCCGGATCACTCTCCGCACAGCCGACGGCTCGATCAGTCGCGAGGCGACTGGCTGCGAACTGCTGGATTGCGGCAGCTACGGGGATCCCGTGTCGAACGCGGAAGCCATGGCTTTCCGTCGGGCGGCAGCGAAGTTTGGCCTAGGTCGATCCCTGTATGACAAGGCGACTCGATCGGCCAGTGCGAGGCCAGTTCAGGGCTACCCCTCCCCCACCCGCAGCTAGATGACCACCGGTGGCGGCTGGGTAGGTTCCCACTCACCCACCAGCCGCCCGCAACTGGGTTAGATCCCTGGCTACCCCTGGTAGGATCTGAACGCTGTTTTCAACTGCAAACATCATCACGATGGTCTCCCCCAATGTCAGCTACGCTATGCTGGGGCTATGCCACTGATCGCCGCAAGGCGTTGAGCACTTTCAGGTGGCAGCTGTGGTCAGAAGTGCTTACGTTGCATAACCATTGACCGCTGCAAGGCGTTAAGCACGGGTACGCCCGCTGGGTGGATCCCCGACGGGTGGAGATCCTCTAGCCACCTTCGCCGGCGAGCGTTCGCCACCGTTCGCGTAAGCGGGACGGGGTTCCCTGTCCTAGCCGCCATCACCGTCGCTCTCTCCACAGGGATCCCAGAGATGGGATCCCTGTGGTTTGTTCGACCGGAGAGGCAGTGCTCCGCCCGACGGAAGGAACCGACTTCCGATGTCGTTGCAGGACTGTCTCGCCGGCGATGCGCGGGCATCATCCATTACCGCCACCTAAAAGGGATCCGCTATCCCACTATCCACACCTTGCCCAGTACCCGTCGTAGGGCCGTCAGTAGTGCCGCCCGCCGGAGGCGTTTGCCGACGAAAGGGATCCCTGTCGCTGCCAAGCCCGATCACCCGCCTGGCCAGTCGCCATAGCCCCAGTACGGGAGGTGCGTCCGGTCTGGACGGAAGCGCCGCCGAAGCACGCTGTCGATCCGTAGTGTGAGGACTAGCCGCCTCCAGTGCCTCAATCCGCCTCTCCATCTGCTCCAGTCGGTCGAGGATCTCTGCGGTCGTTGAGCTGTTAAGGGCATCCGGCTCGCCGATACCGGCAGATGCTTGCAACCTCTCCATGTACAGCTGGAGTGCCGACACCATCACTTGTGATGGTGTGACCTGGAGTTGAGCGGCTACTTTCAGCAGTCGCTGGTGTAACTCCGGCGGTATCCTCGCCCTCACCATTGGGATGCCATCGTGTTGATGCTTGCGGTTGACAGCAACCCAGATCTTATCAAGAACCATGGGCTGGCCGGTCGCAGGCGATGGTGATGAGGATCCCTCCATCGCCCCTGTCGGAAGAGGGCTGCGCGCCTCCAGGTCGGCCATGAATCCGATCCGGCTACAGGTGGCGGTGGTAAGTGGGATCCCCCTCACTACTCTTGTCGAGAGGACGGATCTGCGGGTGGCGTTATGGAGCAGTCGGGTGGCGTTTGAGTGGCGTTTTTGGTGGGCGAGTGGCGTTTGGACAAACAAAACGCCACGGCCAGCCCGAAAACGCCACGGCTACCCCAATAACGCCACGCCCGACTGCGTAGACACCTGCAGCCCTTCCGACGGGTGCGATGGAGGGGATCCCCCACCACCCCATCCGGTTGCAACTGGGCCGGATCCCTGACCTCTCTGGTAGGATCTGAGCGCTGTTATCCACTGCAAACATCTTCACGATGGTCTCCCCAATGGTGGGGGCACGGATCCCCCCAGAGCTGCACTCCCAGCTCTTGGAGGCGGCTTCACGGCTCCAGGTCACGCCTTCAGAGATTCTCGTAGCGGCCCTCAGGCAGTATCTGGAGAGGTTGCAAACACCTGTTAACAGTCCAACGGTTGCAGGGATCCTCGACCGGTTGGAGCAGTTGGAGCGACGGGTGGAGGCGTTGGAGGCGACTAGGCCCCGTCGCGTTAGCGTTGCGTCAGCGTTGTGTAGCAATAGCGTTGCGGAGCAACAGCATGCCCCAGCGGCCCCTCCCTCTGGCTTGGAGGCCCTGCCTGTGCTGGAGTTGCGGCGGCTGGCTAGGCGGGTGATCGGGCCAGGGAGTGACAGGGATCCCTCCACCGGCCGACATCTCCGGCGGACGGAGCTGTTGGCAGCACTGCAACGGGAGCTGGCTAGTCGCGTCACTAAGGCATAGACCAAAGAGCGAGCGGTGGCTACAGTGACTACTGGTGACTACGGGGTGACTACGCGTAGTCACCTCCTCAAAGCCGCTCTGTGCAAGGGTTTTGGGCTCTTGGGTGACTAGGTGACTACGGTGACTACAGGAAAGCAACGTCTACTGCGTTAACGGCGGTCCGCTAATGGATCCCTGCCACAGCCCCCCCTCTGGCCTAGAGGCTCTCCCTGTGCTGGAGCTACGACGTTTGACCAGGTGGATGATTGGGCCAGGGGCGATAGGGATCCCACTACCGACAAACATCTTCGGAGGACAGAGCTGTTGGCGGTTCTACAGAGGATGCCGGCAAAGACCAACCGGTGTCGGGTATGGGGAGTATGTCTCCGGTAGCGGAATCCCAGAGCCCGAACCCGAACCCGGCCAAGCCTTCCGGATACTCCAGATAATTCTCGCTTATACCGACTTTAAGGCACTGGGGCTCCGGCCCGAAAATTCGTGAGGGGGCGGTTCTGCCCCCTCACGACGGATAACGCCTTGCGGCGATCGGTGGTAAACAAGACACTCTTGACCAAATTGGCCCACAGCGGCCACGTGAAAGTGCTCAACGCCCTGTGGCGATCAGAGGGAAATCACGGACTGGTAGGCGAGACAGGCTGCGGCAAGAGCCAGTGCTCAACGCCTTTACGGCAATCAGTGGTACATACAGCATAGTGTGACGGCCACCTATCTTCGCGGCCTTCCTCGCGTCGGCAGCACCTCCAGAGTCGTGGTAGCCTCCCAACGTCCGGGGCTGTCGCGCTAAGGGAGTGAGAGGTTGTCGCGGTCATGGCCCCCACAACTCCTCAAAGGCCGCATCATCCTGGTCGCTCGGAAAGTCATTCATCGCCCGCCTCCTCATCTGGGACCCACCACAACAGGTCTCCCGGCTGACATCGGAGCACCCTGCAGATCCCATCCAATCATTCTCTGGTCAGTCTGGGCATCATCCCTGTTGTTATTCGGTTAATGGAGACTGTAGTCACCGTAGTCACTTAGTCACCCGATCGGCCGAAAGTCTTGCACAGAGAGGCTTTTGGCGGTGACTACCGCGTAGTCACCGCGTAGTCACTGGTAGTCACCGTCCACCTGGCCACTAACCGCGAACAACCGGTTCGCCATGAGTAGCGGAAGGGGATCCGATAGCCCCCTTTAGGCATCCCTTTGTGACGACCAGTGACGAAGAGTGACGAACAGGTGACGAAGCTTTCGTCACCTGCTCAAACCCGCACCACGTAAGGCTTTCAGCCGATCGGGGTGACTAAAGTGACTACGGTGACTACGAAGTGAGAGATATCTCCGCGAGTTGGCCGAAGCAGCATCCGGACAAACGGCAATTCGGGCGATAGATCTCTGCCGCCCCACCGATCTGGGCCACTTCCTGTGACATCCGACTACACGGTTGCCGGCATCCGAGATTGTGCTAACTAGACTGCTTACAGACAAAAGAGGTGGATTAAGTCAACATCAAATTCCGTGTACCAAACCGTAGACGATAGGCGTGGAAAGGGTTTGGCGACTTTCTAGTATCAGTTAAAATTCAAGAAAAGCAGGGACCCCAGTCTGGATGGGATCCCTGGCGTTAACCACATTCAGAGCAAGACGATGTTAACTACTAGAATACCACGAGCCTCTGGCAACTTCACTTATTCCTCCCCAAGCACTCCCTGCCCAGTCTGTGGACGGACGAAAGACTCCGACTGCCGGTGGGACGCTAAAGGGCTCTGCCATTGCCGTACCTATGCCAAGAACCCCCCGAATGCCGGAGATGTCGTCCGCGGTAACGATGGCCGCCAATGGGCGTATCTGGGTGACAGCGACCGCGGCCGGTGGGCGTTGTTCAAGCCCCATGAAGAACGGCGTGGGGATGACTGGGATCCCGCGCTGACATCATTTAGCCGGTGGGCCAACAACAAGAACGGCAATACGGTTTCCACTAAGCCGACCACCACTCAACCAGCAGAGACACCTGCATCATCCCTCACTCGGCCAACAGCAACCCCTCCGGCGGCCAAGAAGGCCCCCAGACCCGCGGGACAACAGGACTTCATCTATCGCGATGCGGATGGCCAACCGGTAATCCTGGTGCGCCGGACCGATTACGGCAATGGGAAGAAGAAGTTTTCTCAGCTCCGCTTTGAAAACGGGAAGTGGATCTTCGGTCTGGACGACCAGGTGACCAAGCGTGTCCGACTCTACCGGGTCGCCGATGCCAAGGCGCTATCTGAGAAGACCGGTCACCCCATCTTCTTGGTCGAGGGCGAAAGCTGTGTAGAGCGGTTATTGGCGCTGGGGATCCCTGCAACCACCTCCATCGGGGGAGCCAAGAAGTGGACTGGCTACGGTTTCCCCAACTATCTACAAGATCTCCAGGGCTGCAGGATAGTCTTGAGTCCTGATGCGGATAGTCATGGAGTGTCCCACATGTTAGAAATCGAGCGCTCTTTGCGCCAGCACGGTATCGAGATAGCCGGCTGGCTGTTGGCGCCACCAAATGCCCCTTGGGAGAACCTGCCGAAAGACGGTGGACTAGACGTTGTTGACTGGCTAGATAGTGGGGCCACGGTCAAAGAGATCTTGGAATCGGTGCGGACGGCATTGCCTGTCTATCTGGAGGCCGGTCGAGCTAGCGAGACGGAGTCTCTAGATGAGATTGATGAACTGGCTGCGGAAGTCAACGAACTGGCCCAACTGGATCAGGCTTCCGGCATCACTCTATTGCCCAAGGTCCTGGATACGCCACTCCGCCGAACTGCAGAGGTGGTGAACCTACCTGTGGAAGCTTACTACCTACCACTCCTCTGTGTTGCTGCCAGCTGCATCCCCAGCCAGACCCGACTGGAGATTGATCCTCAATCTGAGTTTGGAGTGCCTCCAATCCTGTGGGGAGGACTGGTGGGCGAGACGGGCAGTGGGAAATCTCATGTCATCAGAACCCTGACACGGCCGCTTAAAGATCTCCAGGCGGAGCACCACATCCGTTACCAGCACAGGCTTGAGGAATACAAGACAGCCCTACGCGAATACGAGAAGAAGAAAAGGAGCGAGGATGCAGGGGATCCCCCTACCCGGCCCAAGCCTACCAAGTTCTACGTCTCCAACTACACGCTGGAGGCGATAAGCCAGATCCTAAACGACCAACCGGATCGAGGCTTGTTGGTTGCCCCGGATGAACTGGCTGTCTTTTGGCGGAGTATGGATGCCTATCGAGGCGGCAAGGGAGCGGATCGCACTCACTGGTTGGATCTGTATAACGGTGAAGACTTAAGCGTGGATCGCAAGACATCCGATCAAATCTATGTGCGATACACCAGCGTCTCCGTTGTGGGTGGCATCCAACCGTCCATCCTCCAGAAAGCCTGGAGAGAAGACAAAGAGATTGGCGATGGGCTTTGGAGCCGATTTGCTTGGGTGAAGGTACCGCTTGTGCCGGACCCGGATACTCAGGATGGCCCCGTCCACAATCCTCGTCGGCTGTTGGAATCCGTCTATCGCCGACTACTGTCTCTCCCTCCGATGCAGCACGTACTAGACGGAGAGGGACGGAGGATCTGGAACGAATGGAAGCGAGAAATCAACGAGCCTCTCTTCAGTGAGCCCAATGAGTGGATCCGAGCCACGCTACCCAAGACCAAAGAGCGGGCTGCACGCATTGCCCTCATCCTCCACTGGCTGGATGCAGCTTGTGATGGGGTGACTCCTAGCAAAGTCATCCCCGCCTCCACCTTGGCCAGAGCTATCGAGTTCACCCGCTGGTTGCAGAACCAGACCAGACTCATCTACGGCGAGTTAGGGGAGTCTAGCAGCCCAGAAGTTAGCCTTGTCCTTCGGTTTATAGGGCGATTTAAGGGCTGTGGCGCAGTCAGCCTGAAGCAGTGCCGCGGCTGGTGGTCAGGCCGGCGTAAGCCCCCCATGAAAGAGATCCGAGACTTCCTAAACGGGGTTGTGCAGATGGGGTATGCCCGCTGGGTGGATCCCCAGCACATCGAAGTCATCCAGACCAATTCCGGTAGTCACCGTAGTCACTTAGTCACCCAAGAGCCTAAAGCCCTTGCGCAGAGCAGCTTTGAGCAGGTGACTACGCGTAGTCACCCCGTAGTCACCAGTAGTCACCCTGTAGTCACTTCCATGCAGAGCGATCCAACTCAGTCAGGGCTAACGGCCCCCGCAAGCGAGGCGGAGGAGCAGCCCCTGCCTGGCCCTAATGAGGCAGAGGCCGTCCAGCCGGTGCCCGAAAGTGAGGCCCCACAGTCCATCATCGGCGGGGATCCCACCGACTCTAAGGCAGTGGCGCCGGAGCCTCCGCCCATCCCCTGCCCACCGGTGGACGATGCGGTTTCAACCCCACAAGTGCATAACGTGGGCGCTAACGGCCGGCGGGTGCGCTTCCTGGATCGGGATCCCGTGCCGCCATCGCTTCGTGGAAGAGAAGCACAACTGGAGCGGGATACCCACCCGATAGCGGTTGTCTGGGTCGACGGGAACCGCCGACACGTATTGAAGAAGTGGCTGGTGGAGGGATCCGATACGAACGCAGCGGCAGCCCTGAGCGGATCCCAGGGACCCGCTACACCCACTCTTGAGGATCGGGAACCGGAGCCATCGCCCCTCTCTCGCCCGCCGGCGGATGACGACACTATCACCAAACAAGACTGGAATGCCTTGTTGGCCGCCTGCCGGAAAGCCGGTATGCCCTGGATTCCGTCGCTGCAGTTCATCGCGGAATCACTAGGGATCCCCGTGGAGAAACTGGATCCCCTTCAGATGACGCAGAGACAGTACCAGCAGGCCATGAGACGCGTAGAGGAATACCGACGCTCCGCCGAGCAACAACGACGGCTCTCTGAAGCCCTCGAGAGGTTTGAGGTTGAGAGGTTTGAGCGATGAACAGCGTAACGACTTCAAGCCCCAAAGTGCGTAGCGCGGTAGGAACCTCCGTTCGCGCCGGCGGGCCGGAGGCCAATCTTCGGGCCAGAGAGGGAACCAACGACGCCCAACGGGTGCGCTTTCTAGAGCGGGATCCCGTACCGCCCCCGCTTCGTGGAAGAGAAGCGCAACTGGAGAGGGAGACCTACCGGACAGCGGTTGTCTGGGTCGGTGGGAAACGCCAACGCGTGCCGAAGGACTGGCTGGTGGAGGGATCCACTGCCTCAGCGGCGGCTGATCCGGACGGAGTCCAGAGATCCACCTCCCGGCAACCGGACGCGGAAGAGGATGAGCCTGTTACGGAGAAAGCCTGGAATAGCCTCCAGGAAGCCTTCCGTAGGCTGGGGTTGGGCTTGTGGGAGACGCAGCGGGTGATCGCGTGGGCGACTGGGATCCCCTTGGCCAACCTGGATCCCTCCCGTCTCACCTGGCGACACTATCAGCAGGCTATGAAGTGGCTGGAGGCGGCCCAGAGCCGGCCTGCCACTCCGCCGCCGCTACCTCCGGTGCTCCAAGCCAGAAGGGAGCAGACGGCCAAAGTCATCTACCCGCCGCCAAGCCGATATCTCGGCGTAGCGGCCTATAAGGAACTGGTGGCGATCGCGGCCAACTTGGGACTGGACGAGGATGCGATGGTAGCCCAGCTAGGGATCCCTGCCGACTGTCCTGGTTATCTGCTCGACCGGCCTTGGGTGTTCGCCGCGGTGCGTGGTCTGTCGGCAATTGCAGCCGGACAACAGCCTGGCCAACCCGACTTCTCCAGAGCGGTGCTCAAGTTTGAGTACGACTCCGGCTCCAGGCTGGTAGTTGTTGGGCCGGACGGAACGCTGTTGCACGGGGAGGCGGCAGTGGTGGAGGATATGGCCCAGCAGTTGAAGATCCGCTCGTCAATTTGAGAAGGCGGCGGCGCGGCGAGCCAGTGTGGGATCCCTTCTGGTTGCTCCCAAAGGAAGACGAATCCAAGCCCGGTTGAAACCTATGCGGATCCACTGTGACGGCGCGGCTCTGGCCAGGGCTGCAATTGAGCTGGGCTTGGCCCACCTGCCCTCCCTCCGGCTGGAAGGCGGCCCGGAGCGGCTGAAGCTGGAGGCCTTCGATACGGATCTATGGATCCATGCCGATCTGCCCGCTGAGGTAGAAGAGCCGGGCGCGGTGCTGCTTCCGGCAGCGATGTTTTCGGCAGTGGGATCCCATCTTGGCCATGGCGTTACCACGTTGAGCTGCGACGGCCAGCGCTTGGTAGTCCAGGCAGGGGATGTGAGGGTGGAGCTGCCAGCTTTCCGCGATGAGCCAAGGCCAACCATTCCGATACCATCGGTGGAATTCCACCAAATGGGGCTGTGGGGATCCTCACTCGCCAAGGCGTGCCGGGTGCTGTTTGCGGTTGATAACAGCCATCCAGTGCTAGAGGGGATCCCCCTCCAACCAGTTGAAGCGGACAGGTGGCAAGCCGTGGCCGCTGTGGATCCCTATAGACGCCGCGGGGGGAGACGAACGTCTCCCCCGCACGACGGTAGTGAATGGAGGTTACTCCTATCACCTTATCCTAGCAAGCTCGTCAAGACTATGGACGACCACCACCTTGCCCCGCCACCGCGACTGCCAGCGACGCTGGCGCTCGCATGGCCTCCGGCCCGCTGGCGCGAACGGCTGGTGCAGGGCTGGAGGGATCCCTGCCCAGTCTCTCTCCTACTACCACCGCCTCCATCCCACGGGAACTGCTACTGGTAGCCCTCCAGCGGGCGCGGCTGTTGGCTGGCCATCAGTTTGAAGTGCAGCTCCAGCTGGGCAACCAGGCGCTGCGGGTAGAGGTGCGGGGAGGCGAATGGACGGCGGTGCAGGAAAGGATCCCTGCCACTGTCACTGGCCCGGAAGTGTCGGCTGTGGTTGCCGGCAATGGCCTGCTGGCTTACCTGGAACGGGCCAAGTCTTCCAGGATCCGGCTGCAGGTTGAGGCCCCAGATCGGCCAGTGCTCTGGCTTGCCGATCCGGACACCCAACTGTGGCAGGCTACCCAAGCCAGTGGGGCGTTGATGGAGGAGAGCCCGGCTACCACACCTCATCCAGGGACTTCTCAACCAGTCGGGCAGACACCTCGATGGCCCAGGGCTGTTTTGGATCCCCCGTAGCCACAATGCCGACTGCGCCTGAATAGAAGCCAAACTTGACCCGATCCGCCTCCCACACAGCAAGGCGAGCGAAAGCAGTTTCAATGTCGGGGACTGGGATGCGAATCCAGTCGGGATCTCTGAGGCTTTGAGCGTCCATAGCTACCTCCCCCCCTTCAAACTGTCTTCCTGCTGCTGGGTCGTCTGCCAGGGCGGGCTGTTGGTCCACTCTCCGGCCCGCTGATAACCTCCGGCCCGCTGACGCGATCAGGGGCGTATTCCAACACGTCACCCGGTGTCACGCCATAGGCCCGGCAGATGGCCTCCATCACCTCCGCCATGGGGTAGCGCTCCGGATGGTGGTACAGCTCATAGGCCGTGTTCCGGCTAATGCCCGTGTCCTGCCAAAACCGGTAGATACTCAGCCCCCGGCTATCCACCAGTTCTTTGATGCGGTTGCGAATAGTCATAGCCGCGCACTGCTTCTCCAATATGACCCTCATCCTTAGATATTACACAGCAAAGGGTGTTCCCATCCCATTGACATGTTCCCTATCGATAGGTATTATAGAGGCATAGGGATTAACGAATTCGGAGGTGCTTATGACCCGCGCGATCCGCGCAAAGCTGACCAAGTTGGGTGATGGCGTAGTGATGTCTGCGCCCAGCCCACGGGTTCGCATCCTTTGGCATCACAACCAGGGGCAAGAACATGTGATCGCCTACTTGGGTTTTTTGGATGTCGAGTCGGCGGAAGTTTGCTACCGGTGGCTGGTTGCCCGGTTTGGTAAATACGACCGCAACACCAATGCCGGTGTAACCAAGCCCCGCAAGGCCCGGCGCGTGGAGGGCTGCTTGCTGGAAATCAAATGGCACAGCCCCAAAGCCGATGTGCTCCGTCGGGTCATTGAGAAGGATTTGGCCAGGGCCAGAGTCAATGCCTAAACAAAGGATCCCTGGAGACTGCCCTCCAGGGATCCCCCGGACATGGAATTCCTCTAGAGAAGAGTGTAGCCATGAAGGACGCCATTCAAAGCCTAATCCAACTTCTCAAAGCTCATCCCCCACAAGTCCTTGAACTAGAAGACGACCTCTATGAGCTGACGCGCTGGCTGGAAAAGCATTGGGAGTGGAGGGACTGGTGCGCTCTCGCTCCCAGGGATCCAGAGGAGCCGCACCCCATGGAAAAGCCCAAGGACTGGCAGATCTTCCATCCAGACAAGCCGTATTACCCCTGCGCCTGGGATGAGGAGCTGCCGCTGTGATTAACCAAGCAAGAGATCCCGCCGGGCTGGTGGGATCCCTTGGTGAACTAGAAGCAAACGGAGGCACTATGAGAAGTCTACTTGAAACCATGGAAGCCCTGAAGGCTCCCTTGCCGGCCGGGTACGTTGCCTACCGCCAGCAGGGCGGGCAGCAGATCCCCTACCTCCCCTGGTGGCGGGTTGCCGAGTTACTTGACCATCACTGCCCCGGCTGGGAGTGGAGTGTCACATCCATCCAGACTTGCGGCCAATACCTGGTGCTGACTGGCCGGATCACTCTCCGCACAGCCGACGGCTCGATCAGTCGCGAGGCGACTGGCTGCGAACTGCTGGATTGCGGCAGCTACGGGGATCCCGTGTCGAACGCGGAAGCCATGGCTTTCCGTCGGGCGGCAGCGAAGTTTGGCCTAGGTCGATCCCTGTATGACAAGGCGACTCGATCGGCCAGTGCGAGGCCAGTTCAGGGCTACCCCTCCCCCACCCGCAGCTAGATGACCACCGGTGGCGGCTGGGTAGGTTCCCACTCACCCACCAGCCGCCCGCAACTGGGTTAGATCCCTGGCTACCCCTGGTAGGATCTGAACGCTGTTTTCAACTGCAAACATCATCACGATGGTCTCCCCCAATGTCAGCTACGCTATGCTGGGGCTATGCCACTGATCGCCGCAAGGCGTTGAGCACACGCGGCGCTAGGCGTGCCATTCTGCTGCTAGGTGGGCAGTGATTTCCCTCTGATCGCCGTAAGGCGTTGAGCACGTGTGCAGCGCCAGTAGGGCCCACACCAGCGTCTGCTCGGTGATTTCCCTCTGATTGCCGTAAGGCGTTGAGAACACGGTAAACCATTCCAGGTACTCCACGTCGGGCGATTTCCCTCTGATTGCCGTAGGCGATACATATAGAACGCGGGGAGGAGCATACTTATGCCCTCCCCGTCGTTTCTTTTGGACGGGCTCATGAGAACGGAATCGCACGCGTGGACGGGATCCCCGCAATCCAAAGTCTTCTGCCACTGAGCGGAGAGTGCACTGTCTTCAGCGATAAGTCTTACACGGTGCAGTACCGGGGCGGGACCCCTGCAATGTCGAAGCCGAACCGGCTGTCGCTGCGGAGGCCGGCGGGACGCCTACTGCTGCGCCACTGGCCGTGGCCTGACCGGATCCCCTTCTGGGGTGGTGGATCCCTAGCTGCCCCCTGCCAACGGATAAGACGGCCATAACGACGTTGCGGAACTGTGGTGCGTACCTAAGACGGGTGTGGCGTTTGTGGGGCGTTTTGGGTGGCATGTGTGGCGTTTCGATGGACAAACGCCACACCCTGAAACCCTTATCCTGTAAGGCTTTGAGGCGTGTGTGGCGTTTGTGGCGTTTGTTCTTCTCTTCTTGGATCTTGAAGAAGAAGTAGCGTTTATCG
>Ga0308407_1000779_pt1 | contig 20522 bp, 19 predicted proteins | sample HotsprSampleMSe2_FD_203476 | JGI IMG/M metagenome (GOLD analysis project Ga0308407, IMG submission 203476) | Hot spring phototrophic mat microbial communities from Mushroom Spring, Yellowstone National Park, Wyoming, United States - 20060911_MSe2 ...
TTTCTTCGGCATTGGGGTCTTCGGTAACGTGTCCTAATTGTAAATCATTGGCTTCTAAAACTTTTTTAGCTTCTTCAAGTGTAAGTCCTTCTAACTCGGGCATATCAAATTCCTCATCACCTATACCACTGCCAATCACCAAATCAATGCTTGTACCTACTTGTACATATTCATCTTTTTTGATAGGTACGCCTGCTATTTCCTGCTCCAGTACAGCATCGCGGGCTATATCGGGCTTAAAACGAATAGCTCCTACTTCTAATTGCAAGGTTTTTATTTTAGCAATTGCCATTTGGTACGACATTCCTCGCAAATCGGGCATTTTTACTTTGGGAGGTGTTTTTGGGCTAATGACTACATAGATTTTTCTGCCTACTTTTACTTGCGTACCCGCATTAGGTTTTTGCTCTAAAACCGTGTAAGGACGATAATCTTTGGAATAGACCGTATCTTGTACCACCATTTCAAAACCTGCCTCTTTGAGTTTTTTTTCTAAACCTTCTACACTCACACCTACTAAATTCGGTACGACAATAGTTTCATTGTAATTGGTGATGATAGGCAGATAGTTGTAAAAAACAAAAAGCAGAATAATTGCAGAAGCTAAAAGTGCTATGCCAAGATGCAGAAGCACTTGTAAAAAAGAATTGCTACGAATAACAATGGGCATTTAGGTAATTATCAGTTATCAGTTATCAATTATAGTTAGTTGTGCTGAGCGAAGCCGAAGCATCGGCTATCAATTATGATTATGAGGTAGGTAATTCAAGCAAATTAACAGATATTTACGTTTACTTAAAAACCTGATAAACAACATTTATCTTGCTGCTAATTACGCATAACGGGCGAAGGTCATCTATCTGGTGGGGCTTTTTTCGGAACTCTCAATAGCCAAGCATCGTCGAAGCCCATTTCAGTTTCGGCTTTTCTTTCCATTTCCACTGCCTCGTCAAAGTTATCTGTTTCCAAAATATACACATTGTAAAATTTATTAGTAGGGTTGAAACGCATTCTCCCTTTTATTTTATACTGAGTTTGCAGGCGTCTGAGCATTCTATCGGCATTAGCTTTTACAATAAAAGAACCAACTACTACGTAATTTCTATAATCAAGTGCTTTTTGTTTTCTAAGTTGCTCATTAGTAAGCGTATCAGTGCTTACCATTATCTCCCTGTTTGCAGTGTCTTGTCTTACGATAGTAAGTGTATCTTCTATACGGATAGTATCAATGGCTACTTCGTCCTCGTAGATAGTAGTATCTTGAGCTTTTTCTTCGAATTCTTGGAGGCGAGCCTCTAATTTATTGAGCCTACGCAAATTATAGATAAGTTGTATTTCGTGGACAGGATTGTTGTTGAAGCCTTGTTTTACACCATTAAACTTGTAGGCATAGCTAATGCCAAATTTACCTTTATAGAACTTTGTGCCTGCAATAGCGGCAAAGCCATAACCATTTATCCAACTCCCACCGAACCAATGATGATTTTTTCCCGTGTAATAATTGAACATATTGTTAATTTCAATAGAATTGGTTTTGTTGTCAAATGTTCTAAAAATTATCATAGGTTTCATGAACCAATTTAATAACTTTTCGGTACTAATTTGACGGGCAACAGAAATGAACCAGTTGGCAATGGGATAAAACCCCTGAACGGTGTTATCTAAACGGGAAGGTTTAAATAATTTTGGCAATCCTGCACCAAGTTCCCATACGGCTGTACCTGTTTTTCCACCAAAAACATACATAAAACCAAACTGCCCGATAGGGCGAGCAAACTTGTCGCGTCTGTTGGCGATAGCGGGGTCATTGATAATTTGGTCATCATCTACACGCAAGCCGTCGCCCTCTGCCCCCATAGCCAGCCCCAAACGAAAATTGCTGACAGGTAAGCCAAAAGCCTGAAACTGAATTTCGCGAGCATAACCTAACCAGCCTCCTGTTGTCTGCCAGATACTTCGCGAAAAATTATACACATTACCTCCCCAAGAGTTGGGTGTAGGGTTATCGGCATTAAAGTTTTTGTTGAAACTCAAAGAGGTATATACTGGCGTATTCTGAAAAGCCCCTATTTGCTGTCTATGGTGCGTAAAAAAGAAAAGGGGGTCTTCGGGAATACCAAACAAAGGCGGCAAGCCCAACACAGCAGGATTGAGTAAAGAGTAGTTATTGAAATTATGTAAATGAAAAGGCGTATTAGGCAAACCCTGAGAGAGAACAGGTATCGCTGTTATACTCAAAGTGTATGCTATAAACAAAAATAAAACTTTTTGTATTTTTGTAAAAAAAAGCAATTTCTCTGCGATTAGTTATTTATTTATTTTCAAAATGCAATTATACAATTTCTGTTCCAAAAATAAAATTTTTTCAGTTATTACACTTTTAATTTTTTCCTAATTTCCGCAGGGATAGCCTCTTTGTGTAGCATAATGGCTATTGTCTTCATCTTAAAATAGTCCTCACTCATATACAGAAACCCCCTAAAAGGACTTATCTCGCCCCAAGAGTTTTTCACATAATACCAAATTTTTCTTAAATCCTTCTTTGATTTTTTATCTTTTTTTGTATTAGCAGTACCTTTTTCGCGAGCTATCCCAACGATATGCATCACGTGCTCGATTTGCGTATTTTTATTGTCTATCTCTATTTGTCTGCTTTCTTGGCTTACTTTGGTTTCGGGGGGCAAGTAAGCCAACCCCCTCTCTGCCTGAAAAGTAGGCTCTACGCTATCTCCGTTCCAAACTACGGTAAATCCTTTTCGGATAGCTTCGTTGGTTATCAGGACAAAATCTTCAAGAGGCACATTGAAATATTTATCTCCCGACCAGTTGTACTTATCTTCTAATACGATTTGCTGATAAAAAGGTTTATTTTGCAGCGAAGTAATCTCTACATAATCATCAGGATTGATTTCCAAAAGATTTTGGGCATAACTCTGCGAAGTATAGTCTTTGCCTTGATAGCTAAATTCATCAGGAGGATTTCCCAAAAATGTATTCAGGATAGTTTGAGCAAATTTTTTGTCGCTTTCGTTGAGCGTGGTTTTTCCGCTATGTAACAGACTTTTTGCAAAACTCATCATCAAGGTATCTAAAGGGGGGTGGTAATGCGTAGGATACAAGGCGTTTCCGCGATATTGTTCGGCAGGCATCAAGCCTTTTTGCCTGATAACGTTCATTACGTCGTGAGGTTGCCCGCCTGCCGTAAAAAATGTAGTTCCTCGGCTGGCAAGATACTTTTCCAATTTCATCAAATACGCCCAACGAGCTATAAACATTTCTGAAATATTAGCCTCATTTTTCTTGTTTTTGCGTATCAATTCGCTTTCAATGAACGAACAAGTCGCAAAACTCCAACAAGTTCCCGAGTAGGCTTGGTCTTTTACGTTGGTACAAGGAAGCAAAATTTCCATTTCAAAATCTCGGGTAGGTTGTGCAAGCAAAATAATGCTGCCAACCCAAAAGACAGAAAACAATAACTTTTTCATAATTTGTATGTATTTTTGTAAAAACCTGACAAAAAAAATTCACTTTGAGTGGCTTCGCTAGCTTTCGGTTCTGATGTATTGCATTTTTTATAGCTAATCGCTTACAACAAACAAAAAGCAGACTTTTTGTAGAAATATAAAAAAAATAAGCAACTTTTAAAAAGAATTTCTGATTTATTTTTGTTGTGGTTCTTGTAACTTCTCTCTTTTGCGTCTAATCGTTGGTAAGCTAAAAAATAGTCAAGGATTTTCACGAACCCTTGACTACTAAAAAACAAACTTGTTCTATTTCAAAACTCACAGGCTATTTTTCACTTCTCTCATCACAAAAAACATTTCTTTGGCTATCTGCCTGCAACGCTCGTCATACACTTGATTTTCTTGGGGGGTGTCATCTGCTTTTTTGGGGTCTTCGTAGCCGTGATAGATACGTTGTTCTGCTCCTTTCACGATGGGGCAGGCTTCATCGGCAGTGTTACAAACCAAAATAGCTAAGAAACCTAATTGCGGATTGGCAGTAGAAGTATAAACTTTCGAGAAAAGCCACATTTCAGAGGTATTTTTGGCATATTTGGCAACATATTTTGGATTTTTTTCATCTTTCTCGGAAGTGTTTTTTATCTCTAAACCAGCTCTTTGCAATGCCTTGATGGTGCGAATATTGCAAGCCGTCGCTTCTGTGCCTCCCGAAAAAGTGCTGATGTTCTCCAAACCATAATGATGAGCCGCTATTTGTAACCAAACTTGCCCAAAATGGCTACGACGCGAGTTGTGTGTGCAAATTACTATAATCTGCGTTTTTTCTTTCTTTTTTTGTTTTTCAATGATATATTGAGCAATTTTACGCAAGTTTTCTTTACGCTCTTCGGGTATAGCATCTAATTCTTTTTCAATGCTTTCTACATATTTTTTTAGTCTGGGGAGCAGTGGTTTGGGAGTTTGCAAAACATCAAAGTTCATAAATAAGATGCTTAAAAGTAAAACAACAGGTTTCATTTTAAATAAATATTTGGTTGAAGAATACATTTAACAACAATGTTTTGAAGGAGAAAAACTATCAAATATACTTTGGAAAGTAGTAGTAATTTCTTGCCACACTTCCTCATTGATGCAATAGCAGACTTTTGGCGGACTTACTTCGCCTTGTATAAGTCCTATTTTTTTCAATTCTTGCAAATGTTGTGATATGGTTGCCTGCGAAAGTGGCAAAACTTCTACCAAATCGTTGCAAATACAAGTTTTTTCTCTAAGCAAATGCTCAATGATAGCCACACGAGCAGGGTGGGCAAAAGCCTTAGCAAGTTCGGCAATGCGATTTTGCGATTGTGTAAAACTCTCCGTTTTCGTAATTCCCATTTCTCCGAGCAATTGTTTATTGCAATATTACGATAAAAAAATTCACTTTCAAATTTTTGAACGAAGAATTTCCAGAAAATTTGGCTAAAAACTTAGAGTATTTCTTTCAGCTCTGCAAGGCATTTTATTTCGTAGTTGGCATTGGTTGTGATGGGTTGTTGCTTAGGATTGTAAAATATGGTATCAATGCCTGCTTCTCTTGCTCCTGCAATGTCTGTAAAGGGATTATCACCAATCATAATGCAATTTTGGGGCGAAGCACCGAGTTTTTCAATCAAATATTTGAAAATACCTGTATCAGGTTTTTTACAGCCTGCCTCCTGTGAGGTAACTATTTCTTGAAAGAAATGCAAAATACCTCCACTCTGCATTTTTATTCTTTGTATTTCGGGAAAGCCGTTGGTGATGATATGCAAAGGGTATTTGGCATGCAAATATGCAATCGTTTCTTTGGCTTTGGGCAATAAATGGGGTTTTTGGGGTGTTTGGGCAAGGTATGCTTCTGCAAAAAGCAAGGCTAATTGTGGGTGATGGAAGTCAAATTCTGCGAAAATAAGCTGAAAACGAGATTCCCTTAGCTCTTGGGCAGTTATTTGGAGGGTGTCGTGCAAATGCCATAATTGAGCATTGATACGATGAAAAACCTCTAAAAATTTATTCAGCGGTATAATTGCCTCGTCAAGATGTTTCTGATGAAGTTCTTGCAGGGTTTCGTTTGAATTTTTTTCAAAATCCCAAAGTGTGTGGTCTAAATCAAAGAATATGTGATGATAGGTTTTCATTTTGGAATAAATTTACCTAAGGGGTTATCTCCAAACATTTCCAAAAGAACTCAAAGGAAGAACTAATCAGGTAGCGTAAATGTTGCTTTTCGTGCATCGGCAATCTTTTACGGATAAGCAAAGCACATTGCCCGTGAATATACGACCAAATCGTAAAGGCTATCACCTGATGGTCTGCCGTTTTGATTTGCCCAGCAACCATACAAGCCTCTACGGTGCTTTCTATGGTTTGATAAAGCTCAATGCCTTGTCTCCAAGTATTTTCCTCACCAAGGCTTTTCATGGGTGAGCGGAGAATAAACATCAAATCGTAATACTGCGGATTGTCGAAGGCAAAATTCAAATACACTTTTCCCATTGCTTTCAGCCTTTCGAGCGGCGAAGTGATGCTTTGCGTTGCCTTCATTTTTTCTTGCAGAAGTTCAAAAGCTTGTTGTTGGAGTTGGAAAAAAATATCATTTTTATCTTTGAAATACAGGTATATCGTGGCGGGGCTGTACTCAATAGCCTCCGAGATAGTGCGAATACTTGTGCCTTCGTAGCCTTTTTCAAGAAAAAGTTTGTTGGCAGTTTCTAAGATTTTAGCTTTAATGGCTTCTTTTTCTCGTTTTTTGCGTTCCGATATGCCCATAATGTTCAAGATAAATATTTTTGCTTGAAGTTTTTGATATTTTCTTTTGTGCCTAAAATTATCAATACCTTATCATCAGAAAGTGTCGTATTTTCTTTCGGATTGAGGATAAATCCTTTTTCTCTATCTTTGAAGGCAATGATATTCACTTCGGTTTCGTCGCTAATTTGCAATTCTTTTATGGAGCAGTGCTTAAATTCATTTTTCAAATTTTGGGTGCTAATTTCTTCTAACTGCATTTGCATTTTGTCTAAGCCGCTGATAAGGTCAAAAAATTCTACGATATGGGGTTTGGTAATAATTTGAGCCATATGGATACCTCCGATGGCTTCGGGCATAATTACCTTATTAGCTCCTGCTCGGTACATTTTCTTTTCCGAACTTGGCTCAGAGGCTCTGCAAACTACATACAAATTTGGGTTCAGCTCGCGAGCCGTAAGCGTAATGAACACATTGTTGGCGTCGTTGGGCAAAGCTATAATGATAGCCCTCGCTTCTTTGATGTTGGCTTCTAAGAGTGTTTCTTCCAAAGTAGCATCGCCTACGATAAATTGTCTGTGAGGTTTGGGCTCAAAATTGTGTAAATGTTGCTCCGAACGCTCAATCAGTACGTAAGGCACTTGCAGGCGGTTGAGTTCCTGACACACATTGAAGCCGTTTCTACCATAACCACAGACAATAATATGATTTTTCATTTTTTGAATAGTTTGCTGAACTCTGTATCTTTTGAAAATATTTTTTAGCTCGCCTTCAAAAATGTAACTGGTAAGCGTAGAAATCACAAAAGCAAATAAAGCTAAATTTGCTAAAATATAAAAGCTATTGAAGATTTTACCTACATCAGAAAGTTGCCTGACTTCCTGATAGCCTATGGTTGCTACCGTAATTACACACATATAGAAAGCCTCTAAAAAGGTATAATCTTCTATTTTCATAAAGCCAATTGTCCCTACAAAAAAACTTACAAGCAGTAGAAATAAAGCCCAATAAAGTCTTTTTAATTTTTTGTTGAGAAGTGTTTTTATCATAATGCAAAACTTCGTTTTTGATTACTTTTGCCAAATTTTCAAAAAAAATGTATTTTTTCAAATAAAATTCTCAAACAAAAGACTTAGTTTTTTGGCAAATTATTTTAAATTTGTAACTTGCCGAGCCAAAAAGATATTCTACCTCTAAAAATACAATGCAATTATGGCTTTAATAGAACTGCTTATGCCCAAAATGGGAGAAAGTGTGATGGAAGGCACTATTCTCAACTGGCTCAAAAAAGTAGGCGACAAAATAGAGCAAGATGAATCTATCTTAGAAGTAGCTACCGACAAAGTTGATACCGAAATCCCCTCTACCCACGCAGGTATCTTGAAAGAAATTTTGGTAAAAGAAGGCGATGTAGTGCAAGTAGGCAAACCCATAGCTATCATAGATACAGGCGGAAGTAGCGATACACCACAAAGTAGCCCCACACAAGAAAGCAGTTTCATCGAAAAACAAATCGAAGAAACCATCAGCAGTGTAGCCACCCTTGCCGAGCCTGTTTCAGGGCGTTTCTATTCGCCTTTGGTGCTGAATATAGCCAAAGAAGAAGGTATCACAATGAGCGAACTCGACAGCATCGCAGGTACAGGACAGGAAGGTAGAGTTACCAAAACCGATATTTTGGCTTACGTACAAGCCAAAAAAACAGGCAAATTGCAACAAAGCAAACCTGCCCAAACTGAACAACCAAGCACGGAAACAAAACCTACCCCTGTTGTAGAAACCAAACCTATTGTAGAAGTAAAAGTAGTGAGCGAGCCTGTGCAAGAAATTAAAACTCCTGAAATCAAAAAAATTTCTACGCCTGTGCCTATTTACGATGGCGACGAAGTAATAGAAATGGACAGAATGCGAAAAATGATTGCCCAAAGAATGGTAGAATCGAAGCGTACTGCTCCGCACGTTACCTCATTTGTAGAAGCTGATGTTACTAACTTGGTGTATTGGCGTAGAAAAGTGAAAGACGAAATGCTCCAAAGAGAAGGCGAAACACTTACTTTTATGCCTATGTTTGTGGAGGCTATCGTAAAGGCTCTCAAAGATTACCCGATGATGAATATTTCTGTTGATGGCGACAAAATCATCAAACGCAAAAATATCAATATCGGAATGGCGGTAGCTTTGCCTTCGGGCAACCTGATTGTGCCTGTTATCCACAATGCCGACCAACTCAACCTCGTAGGACTTACCAAAAAAATCAACGATTTGGCTCGTAGAGCAAGAGAAAACAAACTCAAACCTGATGAACTTATCGGTGGCACTTACACGGTTTCAAATGTTGGTTCTTTCGGAAATGTGTTGGGTACGCCTATCATTATGCAACCACAAGTAGGAATTTTGGCTTTGGGAGCAATTCGCAAGCAGGCGGCTGTCATCGAAACTCCTTTTGGAGATACTATCGGCGTAAGACATATGATGTTCCTTTCACACTCTTACGACCACCGTGTAGTTGATGGCTCACTGGGAGGTATGTTTGTAAGGCGTGTAGCCGATTATCTGGAAGACTACGATTTGAACAAAAATTTATTTTAAATAAAAACCTAAAAATCAGCTACTTGCAAATATGTTAGAAAAAATCAGGCTACTTTTTAAACCTTTTTTTGAGCAAAAAGTTTATAGTGTAGTTTTCATAATTGTAAGTTTTTGATTAGTTAGGTTTCATAATCCGAGTCTATTAGGCTCGGATTATGTTTTTAAATTTTTTGCTATTTTATTCAATACAGCAAGAGATAGTCTTTTCTAAATTTTAACTTATGCCTACACCCAAAATTATTATTCACGGAGGTTTTTTCAGCGAATTTTCACAAACCGAAACCATAAAAAAAGCCAAGCAAGAAGCCTTGTTGCGTATAGTGGGCGAGGCTTACAAGTACCTGCAAAAACATTCTGCCCTGCAAAGTGTTATTTACGCAGTAAAACTTTTAGAAGATGATGCCCTGTTTAATGCAGGCACAGGCTCACAGATACAAAGCGATGGCAAAATCCGTATGAGTGCTTCTGTAATGGACGGAACTACGCAGAAATTTTCAGGAGTTATTAACATAGAAAATGTCCAAAATCCTATTTTAGTAGCCGAAAAACTTTTAGCCTATGATGATAGAGTTTTGAGCGGCGAAGGAGCTAATCTGTTCGCACGACAACAAGGTTTTCCGTTTTTCAGTACCGAAACCCCCGAACGCAGAGCCGAATACGAAGCCAAAAAAGCCAGCAAAGGTATAGGCACGGTAGGTTGTGTTGCTCTTGATGAAAACGGACATTTAGCAGTGGCTACCTCAACAGGTGGCAAAGGTTTTGAAATGGTCGGGCGTGTCTCGGATTCGGCTACTACGGCAGGAAATTTTGCAAATAACGTTTGTGCGGTTTCTTGCACAGGCGTAGGCGAAGATATTGTGAGTGCATCGCTGGCAAGTAAGATTGTAGTTCGCCGTACCGATGGGCAAAGTCTTGCAGAAGCCTTCAAACGTAGTTTCGAGGAATTAGCCGTATTTGATGGCTTTGCAGGGGCTATTGCTATTGATAGAGAAGGCAATATTTTTTATCAAGATTCGCACCCCAAAATGGTCTTTGCCTATCACGACGGCTCTCAATCGGTAGTTTTTGACTGAAAACAATGGACAATGGACAATGGACAATGGACAATGAACAATGAACAATGAGCAATGGGCAATGAACAATGAACAATAATAACAGAAATTGATAACTGATAATTGATAACTGATAACTGATAATTGATAGGCTTATGTCAAAATTTAATTGGGAAACAATCAAAGAATTTCGCGACATCAAATTTGAATATTTTGAAGGAATAGGAAAAATTACTATCAATCGTCCTCGCTATCGCAATGCTTTTCGTCCTGAAACCGTAATGGAAATGATTGAGGCAGTAGATTATTGCCGTTATAGCGAAAAAATCAATGTGGTAGTGCTTACAGGCGAAGGCGATAAGGCTTTTTGTAGCGGTGGCGACCAAAACGTAAAAGGCATGGGCGGTTACGTAGATGAAGATGGTGTGCCTCGCCTCAATGTACTTGATTTGCAGAAAAAAATTCGCTCTTTGCCTAAACCCGTAATTGCTATGGTTAATGGCTATGCTATCGGTGGCGGACACGTCTTGCACGTGGTTTGCGATTTGAGCATTGCCTCCGAAAACGCTATCTTCGGACAAACAGGACCCCGAGTTGGCAGTTTTGATGCAGGTTTTGGGGCATCGTACCTGGCTCGTATCGTGGGGCAAAAGAAAGCTCGCGAAATTTGGTTTCTATGCAGGCAGTATTCCGCCAAAGAAGCCTTAGAAATGGGTTTAGTCAATACGGTTGTACCTTTCGAGCAATTAGAAGAAGAAACCGTGAAATGGTGTCGTGAAATTCAGCAGTTAAGTCCTTTGGCTTTGCGTATGATAAAAGTAGGACTGAACGCCGAACTCGACGGACAAGCAGGTATCCAAGAACTTGCAGGAAACGCTACCTTGCTTTATTACCTCACCGAAGAAGCCCAAGAAGGCAAAAAGGCATTTTTGGAAAAAAGAAAACCCGATTTTCAGAAATATCCTAAATTCCCATAAGTAAATCAAACGCAAGAGGCAAGATATTACACTCTATCAAAATTGGTTTTTTTTAGTAAAAATTAAATTTACGACCGCGAAAAGTCCCTTTCTCCTTTGGGGAAAGGGATTTAGGGATTGGGGTTTAACAAAAACTAATTATTTTTGCATAAGCCTTCTTGTGTCTTGCTTCCTGTATCTTGCTTCCTGTGTCTAAATATCTTGTATCTGAAAAAATGAAAATCGTCCTTAGCCGTACCGATAACCTCGGCGATGTGATGCTTACATTGCCGCTTGCAGGTTTCCTGAAAGAGCAAAATCCTGAAAATCAAATTTTTTTCATCGGTAAAAAATATACCCAAGCTGTTATTGAAAATTGCATTCACGTTGATGAATTTTTAGATAAAGATGAAGTTTTGAGTACAAATACCTTAGCTAACTTGCAAGCTGATGCGATTATTTTTGTTTTTCCTGACAGAGAAATCGCTCAAATTGCAAAAAAAGCAAATATTCCCCTGCGGATAGGCACAAGCCATCGGTGGTGGCATTGGTGGTATTGTAACAAAAGGGTAAATTTTTCTCGTAAAAACTCAAATCTGCACGAAGCACAACTCAATTTTAAACTTTTGCAAGGGTTAGGTATTGAGTTTGAGCCAAATTTCGGACTTATCAGTGATTGGTACGGCTTACAAGCCCCGCCCTTGCCCGAAAATTTTCAGAATTTATTACGAAAAGATACACTAAACATCATTTTACACCCAAAATCCAAAGGTTCGGCACGCGAGTGGCACTTGGATAATTACTTTTTTTTGGCAAAAACTAACCCCGACTTACATTTCTTTGTTACAGGCACAAAAGCCGAAGGCGAGGCAATTATCCAACAAAAACCCGATATTTTTGATTTGGAGAATGTAAAAAATCTTTGTGGTAAATTTTCACTTACCGAACTGATTGCTTTTATTGCAAATTGTGATGGTTTAGTGGCTTGCAGTACAGGACCTCTGCATATTGCCGCAGCCTTGGGCATTCAGGTGGTAGGGATTTATCCACCTATTCGCCCGATGCACCCCCAGCGTTGGCAACCTATCGGCAAGCGTAGCGAAGTGCTTTGCCTGAAAAAATCTTGTGAAAATTGCCGAAATAGCAGTTTTTGTGCTTGTATCAACGCGATTTCAGTGGCAGAAGTAAGCCAAATTGTGAGAAAATGGGAAAAACTTCCGCCAAATTTTGTTTCAAGTAGGTAAAGTTCGTAACTTGCTTGCACCTTACAAGCCCTTACAGATACTCAAAACCTGCAAGAGCTAAAAAAACCTTCAATTTTTATGTCAATTCTTTTCAACAAAACAAAAATTATTGCTACGATTGGTCCTGCCAGCAATACCAAAGAGAAAATCTTAGAACTTGCTCGTGAAGGGGTTGATGTGTTCAGACTGAATTTTTCTCACGGAACATACGAACAACACCAAGAAGTTATCAACTACATTCGCGAAATCAACCAAGAACAACAATTACATTTGTGTTGTCTGCAAGATTTGCAAGGTCCGAAAATTCGTATCGGAATGGTAGAAAACAACGGTGTAGAATTGGTATCAGGGCAAGATTTTTGTATCACCACCGAAGAAATGATAGGCACAAACGAGAAAGTAAGCACGGTATATCAGTTTTTGCCCAAAGACGTAAAAATAGGCGAACCTATCCTGCTCGACGACGGCAAAATAGAACTCAAAGTTGTACAAAAAGACGAAAAAAACGTTTATACCAAAGTTATTCACGGGGGCATCTTGAAGTCAAAAAAAGGAATGAACCTGCCCCAAACCGATGTTTCTTCGCCTTCCCTTACCGAAAAAGATACACAAGACTTGCTTTTTGGCTTGGAAAACGATTTAGAATGGGTGGCTCTTTCGTTTGTGCGTACAGCTACCGATATTCTTTTGCTTCGCTATATTGTACAACAAAAAGGCAAAAATCCAAAAATTATAGCTAAAATCGAACGCCCCGAAGCTATTGCAAATATTGATGAAATTATCAAAGTTTCCGATGGTGTTATGGTAGCTCGTGGAGATTTGGGCGTAGAAATGGACGCCGAAGTAGTACCTTTACTCCAAAAAATGATTGTAGAAAAGTGTCAAAAAGCCGCCAAACCTGTCATCATTGCTACGCAAATGATGGAAAGTATGATTGCCAATCCCCGCCCTACGCGTGCCGAAACCAACGATATTGCCAACGCCGTCGTAGATAGTGCCGATGCCTTGATGCTCTCTGCCGAAACCGCCGCAGGTATGTATCCTTTGCAGGTAGTTAGAAGTATGGCAAAAACTATCAAATATGTGGAGGAGAGAGTAAAAAGCATCTATAACCGTAACTTAGAACCCGATAAAAACTCAAAAACTTTTTATAGCGATAGCCTCATTGCCGCTGCGTGTAACTTGGCTCGCCAAACCAATGCCAAAGCCATTATAGGTATGACCAACTCAGGCTATACAGGCTACCGACTTTCGAGCCATCGTCCCGAAGCTGATATTTTTATTTTTACCAGTAATCTGCCTTTAATGAATACACTCAATTTAGTGTGGGGAGTGCGTACTTTTTTCTACGATAAATTTATTTCTACCGATACTACTTTCAGAGATATTTTGGAAATACTTAAAAACAAAGGCTATGTAGAAACAGGCGATGTGGTTATCCAGCTTGCCAGCATGCCCATAGAAGAAAAACAACGTACCAATGCCCTCAAAATCAGCATCGTGTAAAAATCAAAAATAATAAGCCCTTTCAAGAGGGGTGGCTCAAAAGAAAGCTATGTTTATCGTAACTATTCCCAACAAACAATTCAAAGAAAAAATCCAATTACCTGCTTCCAAAAGTGAAAGCAATCGTGTGCTAATCATCGAGGCTTTGGCAAAATATCAGGGGGATTTGCAAGACTACAAGATACAAAACCTCTCTACAGCTCGTGATACCAAAATACTACAAGCACATCTGCAAACTCCCGAAACAAAACTCAATGTATTTGATGCAGGAACTACCATGCGTTTCCTTACAGCTTTTTGCTGTATTACGCAAAGAAGTGTTGTGCTTTCGGGTACGCCTCGTATGCACGAACGCCCCATCGGAATTTTAGTCGATGCTCTAAGAGAATTAGGTGCAGACATCAACTATTTTGAAAAAACAGGGTTTCCCCCGATAGGAATTTTTGGTTTTGAGCAAAAAAATAATCGTATTAGCATTGAAGGCAACGTGAGCAGTCAGTATATTTCGGCATTGCTGATGATTGCTCCCTTGCTAAAAGGTGGTTTGGAACTTACCCTGAAAAATAAAATTAGCTCCAAACCTTATATTCTGATGACTTTGGAACTGATGAAATATTTTGGCATTGAGTATGAGTGGAAGGAAAACCTAATCCGAGTGCGTGAAGGAAAATATCAAATGAAAAATTATGCAATTGAGGCAGATTGGTCGGCGGCAAGTTATTGGTATAGCGTAGTGGCTTTGGCAGAGATTGGAACAGAAATTTTTTTGCCTTTCCTAAAACAAAATTCTTTGCAAGGCGATAGTATCATTAGCCAAGTAATGGGAAATTTTGGTGTAAAAACTTACTTTGAAACCAATGGCATCAGGATTTCAAAAGAAAGTGAAAAAAAAATAAACTCTTTTTCATACGATTTTACCGATTGCCCCGATTTAGCCCAAACGATTGTTGCTTTGTGCGTAGGAAAAAACATTCGCCTGCAAGCTACAGGACTTGAAAGCCTGCGTATCAAAGAAACCGACCGAACCCAAGCCTTAGCCAACGAAGTTGCAAAATTTGGCTTTGCCTTTGAACCAAAAGATGAAAAAACTTGGATTTTATTTCCCAAAAACCCTATCAATCAACACCAAACTGCCATCATCAACACCTACGACGACCACCGAATGGCTATGGCTTTCGCCCCGTTGGCAATAATTCAGCCCATTGGCATAGAAAATGAAACGGTCGTAGAAAAGTCCTATCCAAATTTTTGGAACGAACTCCAAAAAATCGCTATCATTGTGAAAAAATGATTCCCAAAAACACAAGTCAATGAAAATAACTCGCCGCAAAGCTCTCAAAAACATTGCTCTCGGTTCGGCTTCGCTGATAGTTTCGCCAAGTTGTATTGCCGAAAGCTCTAAAAACGAAAAAAAACAACTGACAAAAGATACCTTTGCAGGCATTAAAATTACCCAAAATCCAAATGCACAAAGCGACTACAAAATAGTTATCCGTAACGGAAGTTTTTTTGTAGAGGATAAACTCAGAAATGGTATTTTTTTGGGAATAAATCACGAAGGGAAAATCAAATTGAGTGATACACCTCTGCAAGGTTTGCAAGAAATTGATGCTACGGACAAAATCGTAAGCCCCGGTTTTATTGATATTCTTGCCGATAATGCCTCCAATCCCCAACAAACCTACACAATCTTTGAAAAATACAAAGTTACCGACGGACTGACCACCGTTTTTCAGATGCACGGTGGAGCAGAATTTCCCAAAAAATTTCACGATTATTTTGATAAACTGCCTCATCTTGTCAATTATGGTGTAAGTGTGTTTGTGATGCGATTACGCCTAATGTATGCTTCACTTGCCAAACGTTACGAACTTGCCGAGCAAGGACTGAAAGACGGTGCTTTGGCAATGGCTCATAGCCCTGAATATCAGCCCGATACGACTTATGAAGAGTTGAAACAATATGCGAAAATTGCTAAAAAATATGAACGTCCTTATTTCTTGCATTTGCGTTATTCTTCGCAAGAAAAAGAGCTGGAAGGAGTAAAAGAAGCCATCAGACTTGCCGAAGAAACAGGTGTGCAAATTCATATAGACCACCTCAACTCTACGGGAGGCACGTTCAATATGCCCAAAGCCTTAGAACTTATCCAAAATGCTAATGCCAAAGGTGCGAAAATTACCTGTTGTGTGTATCCGTATAGTTTTTGGGCAACTTACTTGATTTCGGAGCGTTTCAGTGGCAACTGGCAAAAGCGTTATGGAATTACTTATGAAGATTTGCAAATAGTGGGCAGTGGCGAAAGACTCACGGCACAAACTTTTCCTATCTATCGCAAAAGGAGCGGTTTGTTGGTAGCCGTTCCACCGGGTACGATGCCTTTTGAAAAAACTATCAATTTGGCTCTGCAGACCGATTTTTGTATGTTTGGTTCTGATGGAGGTATAGAAAAAGAGCCACGAGCCAACTCGCACCCACGTGGGGCTGGTTTTGCGGCTACGGCTGTACGGCACTGCCTCAATATCGGAATGAGCATTGAGCAAGCTATCGAGCGGCTTGTGGTGCGTCCTGCTAAACTTTTAGCACCTGTAATGAAAGAACGAGCTGCTTTGAAAGACGGAAATTGGGCAGATATTACTATCTTTGACCCCAAAACTATCAACGGAAAAGCTACCGTTACTAACCCGAACCAATTTTCCGAAGGAATTGATTGCGTAATTGTAAATGGTGAAATTGCTTATCACAATGGCAAACTGCTCAAACAAAACGGCAAAGCTATTAGGCATGATGAGATTAGATGATTCTATGCTCAAAAATAATCTTTTTTGTTAAGCCTCTAATCCGAAATCCTTTTATACTCAATCAAAATTGGTTTTATGTTGTTCTGTACATTTCGGCAGTTTGGCAAACTCACTGACCTCTTCGCTCAACGTACAAAAGATTTAATTTTTTAGCGATATCTTTAAAAAATCATTTTTTTCAGACATAAAGTTTTACTAAAAACTACTTTTAAAGTTTAATAAAAAAGAGAGAGTGTTCAAAATTTTTTGGACACTCTCCTGTTTCGTAAAAGTTGTGTGTAATAAAAAACGATTCTAAACGAAACTATTTTATTATTTTGCCAACTTAACATTCACGGCGATTAAGCCTTTCTTGCCTCGTTCAATGTCGAAACTTACTTCGTCATCTTGTTGAATTTCATCAATCAAGCCTGAAACATGAACAAAAATGTCTTGCTGAGTGTCAGCGGTTTTAATGAAACCGAAACCCTTGGTTTCATTAAAAAATTTTACTTTTCCTTTTTGCATTGTAATTTAAAATAAGAATTGATAATGCAACAAAGGTAAGAAAGTTTTTCTGAAAAACTACAAAAAAATTATTTTTTTATTTGAAAAATAAAAAAGGTGTATCAATCTGATACACCTTCTGCCTAAACGTAGCTTAATCGTTTTTGTATTTGATTTTGGTTACTTCCTCGTCAATCATAAATCTGCCTACGCCCTCTTCTCCGATTACATCAAAAAGTTCTAAGGCACGACGAGCAACGTACTCTTCTTCGATTTGTTCTTGTAAGAACCAGTGCATAAACCTTTCGGTCATAAAATCCATATTCTTTCTACAAACATCTACAATCCGATTGATGGCATTGCTTACGGCAATTTCAGACTCTAAGGCTTTTTCAAATACTCCTCTAAACGAGTCGAAATCGTTAGGAACATTTTCTACCGAAGGCGAAATAGCCGTACCACCCATATCAGCCACATATCTGAATAGTTTGAGCATATGTTCTCTTTCTTCTTCGGCTTGTTTGTAGAAATACTCGGCACTATTATCGTAGCCATTTCTATCGCACCACGAAGCCATAGCCAAATATTTGGCTGAGGCGTGAGCTTCCATTTTTATCTGTTCGTTCAGTACAGCTTCCACTTCCTCTTTCAGAGAGGTTTTCATTCTCATTAAATCTTTCATATAAAATTTACTTAGGTTAAGGTTTTTAGCGTTTTTATGTCAATAATACAAAATAATGAAGAGATTGGTTTCATTTTTCTTCGTAAAAGGCTAATTTGTAGTCAGTCTAAATTTGATTATACTCAAAACGAACAGCTTTTAGCCTTTCTTGTACGTTGAGCGAAGCCGAAACGTACAGGAAAGGTTTTGTTGGTAAATATATTTTCTGTTGTGTGCCATTGCAGAGAAAAACACCTAACTTTGCAGAAAAACAAACTAATGAACAAAAAAGACCAAGTTTTAACCGAACTTTTTAAGATTTGCCAAAAACGGAATAATTATATTTTTCACAATGATTTGGTGAAAGATGTATCCAAAAAAGTTGGCTTTGGAAATCCTTTTGATGCTACTAAAATTGACAATAAAGACAAACTTCCACAAATTTTGCTCGATAACGATTTCGCAGTCATTCATTTAGGCGGTGGAAGACACCAATTCATTAAGGGAATAAACAAAGTCTATCACGACTTTGAGCCAATCCAAGAAACTTTGCAATGGACTTACAAAAAAAGCCTACTCAACGAGTACAACAGCAGTGAAAGTAATATTTTGTCAGTAGCCAATAATCAACGAATTTTGCATCACTTCTTGTTTGGAAAAGATACAGAATTTGACAGCATAGACATTTCACAAAGACCAAAAACTTATTTTCCGCACCGTACTAAAACAAGTTTTGCCTACAATTTTGGCAAAGATTTGTTTATTGAATTGAAAAATATACAAATTGAAATTGATTTGACTATTGAATTTCAAGGTAGTATCGGGGTTTTTGAAGGTAAAAACGGCAAACCTGATAGTTTTGCAGTTTATCAAATTTATCACCCATTTCTGTACTATTACAAGGCAAACCAACTTTCGGAACTGCAAGGCAAAATCAAAGAAATTTACGGTGTTTATGTTGTCAAAACCATAGAAAACGGGCTTACAAATTTAAAAATTTGGGCATACACCTTTGAAAATCCATTGGATATTACGAGTATCAAGTTCGTAAAGTCGGTTTGTTATCAGTTGAATGTTTAGTATCTTTGCTATAAAAAAGAAGATAATGCTTGAACAATTCAGAAATAAGGTTTTCAATCAGGATGTATTAGAACTACTCAAACATTTACCTGATAATTGCTTAGATATGGTCTATGGCGACCCTGATTACAACGTAGGCATCAACTATGCAGGCAAAAACTATACGCAAAAATGGAATAATTATATAGATTGGTACATAGAACTTACCAAAGAAAGCCTGCGTGTTTTGAAACCAACGGGCAACTTGTTTATGATAAATTATCCCAAACAAAACGCTTATTTGCGTGTAAAATACCTTGATGAAAACGCTTTTGACGTACAAGACTATGTTTGGGTGTATAATACCAATATAGGACACAGCCCACGCCGATTTACCACCGCACACCGCAGTATTCTGCACGCTACCAAAAGCAAGAAAAACAATTTCTATAAAGACAATGTAGCCCTTCCTTACCAAAATCCTACTGATAAACGCATTAAGCAAAGAATGGCAGAAGGAAATTTAGGACGTATGCCCTATTCTTGGTTTTACTTTGACTTGGTAAAAAACGTAAGCAAAGATAAAACTTTTCATTCTTGCCAAATTCCTTTGGGGCTTGTGGAAATGCTGATAAAATCTTGCACAATGGAAAATGATGATGTCTTCATTTTATTTGGTGGTAGTGGCTCGGAAATTGTACTTTGCAAAAACCTGAAACGTAATTTTATTTCTTGCGAGTTACACCCTAAATACTACGAAATGATACAGGACAGATTAGCAAACGACGGTAAAATATCAGAAGAATATCGTTTGGAATTTGTGCAAGAAAAAAAGAAAGTAACAAACTTAGAGGCAAGTCCAAAACTATTTGACTTTTAAACCAAAAACAACAGCACGCAACATTGCATTTGTGGCAAGGCAGGGCAGAAGTGCTAAATCTAAGTTTTTTGCTTTTAAGCCTTCGCCTTCATTGATGCTTTTCCGATTTTGTTTTTAGATTACTCTTAGTTTTAATTCCTTTAGGAAATCTGAAAGAGCTTTCTGATAGGTTTTAGCGTCTTTATTTTTGATTTTCTGAATATTTTTTTTCAGCATCACTAACCTTTTCACGATGGCAGGCGAAGCCTCGTAGAGTAGTTTGGTATGTCTGTGAGGGAATGTTTCATCTTTTTCACTGGCAATAAAAAGTGTAGGAACTTCTGTTTTGCGTATGTTATCAATGATAGGAAACTCGTCTTTGAACAAATAACGTATGGCTATGATAGGGTACAAATCTTGCAGGTAATCGTGCAGATTGGTGACCCCGTTTTCAAGGATAAGTCCGCCAAGTTTTTGATTATATTTAGACAAAAGTACAGCAGGATAAACCCCCAAACCCTCTCCATACACTACAATTCTTTCTTCGGGAATTTCCATTTTTTCTTCGAGAAATCGCAAAGCTACGTTGGCTGATTGATACATTTTTTCGGCAGAAGAAGTTTGACTGCCCTCTTCGTTAGTAAGGTAGTTGAGTGTAAGGATATGCAGCCCCAGCGTGTTCCAAATACGATAACGCCAATAATTTTTTTCAGAATAAAACAGCGTATTAGTGCCGTGCAGATGCAAAATCCACACATTATTGCTCGACCGCGAGGGCATTGCACAGGCTTCTACACTGCCAAATTCTGAACTAATTGAGAGTTTCTCAAAAGCTATTCCAAAATTAGGGAGTTTTTCGTTGTAGAAATAAACGTCCTCCTCGTTGATTTTAGGAAAAGTGAAAGAACGATTGTTCCGAGCAATCCATATATGAATAGAAATATAAACAATCAGCACTATAAAAATCGTAACGAGAACAATTTTTTGCCTTAGATGTCGTATTTTCACGTTTTTTTACTCGATTTCGTGTTAATTAGACCTCTTACAGCGTTTTAAACGCTATAAGAGGTTTTCCA
>Ga0308407_1000786_pt1 | contig 20418 bp, 18 predicted proteins | sample HotsprSampleMSe2_FD_203476 | JGI IMG/M metagenome (GOLD analysis project Ga0308407, IMG submission 203476) | Hot spring phototrophic mat microbial communities from Mushroom Spring, Yellowstone National Park, Wyoming, United States - 20060911_MSe2 ...
CCTGTAGTAACTAGATTGATTGCTTCTATCCCATTTTGAGCGACCATTACTTCATTTTCTGGAAAACTCTTTTTAAGAGTTATCTCAAGCATTTTTTGAATAAAAGGGTCATCATCTACAATTAAAAACTTCATCATTTCTCTCCATTAGTAGGTCTATGTAATATCTTTTTTCAATTTCTTCTTCTTTTATGCCTATTTCTTCAAAGAAGTTGTCTATTGCTTTTACAGCATTCTCTATATTTTTATCTTCTGTTATTATTTCTACTTCTATAAATCTACCTAAATTCTCTATTTCATTGCACTCTATATTCAGTTTAAACCCTTCATAGTCCATGTTATACAAACTTGTCTTTTTTGTTTTTTCTATGAATGGATAAATCTCCATATAGTTAAAAAACTCTTTTAGTTTTAATAAATCAACGTTTGAGATATCTATCTCATGTTCTTTATTTATTTCTGTTTTATTATTAAAACTTTTATCCTTATATGAAAGTATCTTTTCTCCATTTTCTTCTCTTATTCTAAAAACACGGTCAGTGTATATGTTGACTTTTCTGCCTTTTACATTAGTGAAATAAATATCCTTTTTTTCTGTACAGTACTTAAAAGTTGCAATTTTTTTTACTTTTTCTAAAATATCTTCTCTAAGATATGCTTTTTTTTCAACTTCATACATTATATAGCTCTGTAGAGGTTCATCATTTCTAATAATGCTAAACCTGCTTCAAATCCTTTGTTTCCTGCTTTTGTTCCTGCTCTTTCTATGGCTTGTTCAATATTATCAGTTGTGAGTACTCCAAAAGTTATTGGTGTTTTTGATTTTAATGAAACTGTTGCTATTCCTTTTGAGACTTCTGCTGCCACATAATCAAAATGTGGTGTATCGCCTCTTATTACAGCCCCAAGGCATATAATTCCATCATATTTATTTTTTTCAACAACTCTGTTCAATACAGCAGGTATTTCAAATGCTCCAGGGCTCATTATTATTTCTATGTCTTCTGATTTGACCCCATGTCTTACTAGAGAGTCAATAGCACCTTCTATAAGTCTCTCAACTATGAATGAGTTAAACCTTGATGCTATTATACCGACTCTAAACCCCTCACCTTTTAAGGCACCTTCTATTCTTTTTGGCAAGATCTCCTCCAGTTTTAGAATTGTTCATTAAAAATTAAAAAAATTTTAGGTAAAAAATTTTTTATTGTTATCTTATTAAAATATAATATCTTTATTTAATAATAATTATAACTTACAGGGAAACATATGGATTTTATTATTGTATCAGATATACATAACGCCTATAAAAGTTTTTATGAATTAATTGAGAGTCAAAGTTTTGATGGTGTTATTTTTTTAGGTGATGGGCTTTCAAACTTTTTAAAAGCTTTGGAAAACTTAGAAAAAAAAGTTAAAGATGTTTTTTTTATAGAAGGTAATTGTGATTATATATATCCAAGACAGGGTTACAAGATTGTAAAGATTGATAATCTTACCCTATTTATTACTCATGGTGATGCATTTAGAGTAAAGGCGGGTCTATATAATCTTGAGGCTTTTGTAAAGTCTTTAAGTCTTAATATAGACATAGTTGCTTTTGGTCATACACACGAAAAGTTTCATATATCAAAGGAGGGCATAGAGTATTTTAATCCTGGGGCTTTTTCTGAAGGGAAATATGGTGTGTTACATACAGAAAAAGAGGGTTTTTATATTGTAGAGTGTATCTTTAATAAGATTAAAGTTTAATTTTATATAGCAATGTTAAAATAAAAGCCTAAGGATTTTGTAATGGCAAATAAGACAAAAAAAAGATTAATTATCTCTTTTTCCTTGGTCTTGTTTTTATCAATACTTGTTTTTTCTTTTTATATTTTAGCACCTGGGCAGTTTTTAGAATTAAGGGCTGGTTATTATAAGTATAAGGCTGATGTTGAAGAGGACTTTATAGATGTTGATAATTATAAATGGTCATATTTTAAGAATAAGAATAAAAAGGATAAAGAGACAATAGTATTTGTTCATGGTTTTACTGGTAGTAAGATGTTTTGGCTTGAGTTTTTAGCATTTTTTAAAGACTATAATGTTATTGTTCCTGACCTTCCTGGTCATGGTAATAATAGTTATTTTCAGGAAGATAATTATTCAATAAGGGAGAACACAAAAAGGCTTAACTCTTTTGTTGATAAGTTGGGGCTAAAAAACTTTTATCTTGTTGGTATATCCCTTGGTGGTGCTATATCAGGTTATTATGCATCTCTCTATCCGGATAAGGTTAAAAAACTTGTTTTAATAGATGCAGCAGGGGCTAAGGCAGACAGAATGAGCCCATATTTTCAGTTTATACTAACTACAGGAGAGAATCTTTTGATATTTAAAGATAGATCAGGTTTTAATAAGATGATGAGTTTTCTTTTTGTTAAACCACCAAAGACCCCTTCTCACATAATAGACTATTATCTTAAACAAAGAGATAAAATGAACCCAAGATATGAAAAAATATTTAATGACCTTATAAATGAGATAAATACAGAGGGGAATCCATTAAAAGAGGATAATCTTAAGAATATTGTTTGTCCTACTCTTATAATATGGGGTAAGGAAGATAAAATAATAGATATTTCTGCTGGTTATAATCTTAATAAGAGTATAAAAAACTCAAAACTTATTATTGTTGAAAATGTCGGGCATGTACCACCTATTGAGGCGAAGGAGTTTACATCTTCAAAGATTAGAGAGTTTTTTGCTGAGTTATAAAATAAGTTTTTCTTAAATTTATGATTAATGTAAAAATTTTTAAAAAAGGGTATGTTTATGAAGAGAGTTTTTTATTTTTTAATTCTTTTTGTTTTTATTTTCTCTTACCTTGTTTTTTCTGAAAGTTTTAGAAAAAGGGAAATTAGTAAGACAAGTGATAAGGATAATCTTGCACTTAATAGTGAGGCTAAGGGATATCCTTCTGTATTGGGTTCTGATAAGGGATGGGGTGGTGGAAGTTTTGTATGGGAGATAGTGGATGGTTTAAGGACTTATGATGAATGGCAACATGGGATTGCTTTTTGTGGTGGTAAAAAAGGATGGTGTGGCGAGCAGTGTGGTTGGAGAGAGATTTTAATAGACTTTGGAAGACCTGTAAGGTTTAATCGAGTTGTTGTTTGGCACCATGGCCTTGAGCATGTCCCTAATGTTTATAAGATTCAATACTTAGACATGGAAACAGGTGATTATAAAACAGTTTTTTCAACAAATAATGGTAAGAACTTTCTTAAGTTTCAAATAGTTAAAAATCCAACAGACTGGTGGGAGAGTTTTTCTACGCCCACTGAAAATATTTTTAGTCCTGTAGTATCTACCAGGTTAAGATATGTTATAAATAACTGTGATATAGAGCACGGGTGGATATATGAAATTGAGGTTTATTAAACTGTTTTGTTTTTTTATATGTTCTCAATTTTTCTTTAAAATAAAAAAATGAGTTTTGTATGGACTTAAAAGAAAATGCAAGATTAATTATCAAAAAGTTTTGTGAGGAAAAGAAAATACGTGAAGCTGATGCCAAGGTGAATGATGAACTTTGGCAAATAAAGTTTAATTCTTTTCATATGAGTGTGTATTTCTTTGAATAATACACATTTTGATGAAAAGAGAGTCGGCATTGTTGTTGAGGGTATTTTAGCGACTTTACCTAAAATGAGTGTTGAAAATGAAGCAAAACTTTTTAGAGATTTGCTTACTATTAATAGGGCTATTGTTGGTGTTAAGTTTGCACTAAATGATAACAATCTATTGCTTTCTATTACTAGAGGATTAGAAGGCCTTGACTATCAAGAGTTTAATGAAATTATGGAAACAATAGCAACTCAGGGTGATTTTTATGATGATGGGATTAAATCAAGGTTAGGGTTTAAATAAGTTAATTTTTTAAATAAAGTTAAAACAAAAAAGGGGGGAAAAATGGCAAGTGACAGAGACTTTGTTTCAACAGAGGAGCATGAACTAAACTATATATTAAAGAAGTATGAAAAAAGACAAAGTAAAGAAAACAGAGAAAAGATTGTAAATGCATTAAAAGATTTTAAAAACAACCCAGAATATAAACCACACAACAGAGAAAGGTTCTATTCTTATTTAGGAGAAAAGGGGATATTATCTAATTTAGAATAGGTTTTTGAGTGATATTGGGTTTTAGTTAAAGTTTATAAAATTACTAAATTAAAAACTACTTGGCATTGGTCTTGTTGAAATAGCTTGATTTATCTCTGAAATAAGAATTATATTTAGCTGTTTTGACAAGATTCAATAACCAGGTTAAGTCTATAGTGTAGGTTTGTGTTTTATAAATGTAATAAATCTTCTTTTATTTTAGACCTTATTTTTCTTTGATGGCAATAAATTAGCTTTCAATTTTTAACTTTATTAAGTTTTAATTGATGTTTTTCACCTAAAAAATTAATCTTTAAAACTCTAAATCTAACCTAATTGCTTAGTCTCATTGAGGTGAGAAATAGGTTTTTATGAAAATATACTTTCTTTCTTAGGGTTGCCCCCACATAATAACAAATTTTTTTAAAAATTTTAATAAAAATTTTGATAAAAAAATTTTTTTTCTTAAATTTTGTTTCTATAAATAGAAACGTTTCTACAAATAGAAACAATGGAGATGTTATGATACCTGATCTAAACACTGTTAAAGACCTTTATGAAAAATATGATGGCTTTTTGTTCCAAAAAGAGGTTGCAGGAGATATTATAAATCCTATAATCTTGCTAAAGAAGATGGATAACTTTGCCTATTCTTTTTTACTTGAAAGTGCGAAGACAGATGACAAGATACTTGCAAGATATTCTTTTATTGGTTATGACCCAGAAGAAATTATTAAGTATCAAAATGGTTTTCTTGAGGTTGGAAAAGGAGAAAAAAAAGAGACTTATAAACTTAGTAATCCTTTTTATTATCTTAAGAAAGACCTTTCTAAGATGGTATATTCAAATAACATAGGAGACTTTAAAGGTGGTTTTTTAGGTTTTATCTCATACGAGTGTGTAAACTATTGCGATGTATTGAGGAAAAACATAAAAGAAGGTGATTTTCCTGTTTTGTTATTAATGAGGGTTAATAAGTTTTTTGTTTATGACAATTACACAGGCAAACTTTATGCATCTGTTTATATTAATAAGGAGAAAGACTATTATGAAACCTATAGAAGAGCAGAAGACTTAATAAATAAAATGATAGAATCACTTTTTAGTTTAGATACAGTAAAAAAGAGAACAGGCAAGGTTTTAAGAGTTGATGAGGACTTAAAAAGAGAGGATTACATTAATACTGTTTCAAAGGTTAAAGGAGAAATTGAGAGTGGAGAAGGTATTCAAGTAGTTATTTCAAAAAAGTATGATGTATATTTTGATAGTATTAACCCAATAAGTTTTTATAGGTCATTAAGGAACCTTAACCCATCACCATATATGTTTTATCTGAAGTTTAATGATTTTGTTTTGCTAGGGTCTTCACCTGAAACACATTTAAAGGTTAAAGACAGGGTTGGTTATATAAAGCCTATTGCAGGGACATATCCTATAAATAAGAGTTCTGTTGAAGAGGACAAGAAAAAATTGCTTTCTGATAAGAAAGAAGTTGCAGAGCACTTAATGCTGCTTGACCTTGCAAGGAATGACCTTTATACATGCTGTGACCCTAAGACAGTTGAGGTTGAAAAGTCATTTGTTGCTGAAGAGTATTCTCATGTACTTCACATAGTTTCTTCTGTTAAAGGTGTCTTGAAAGAGGGTATTCATCCTATTGAACTTTTTGCCAAGACATTTCCAGCTGGTACTGTAACAGGTGCTCCAAAAGTAAGGGCAATAGAGTTAATAGAGCAGTATGAAGCATCTCCAAGGGGTTTTTATGCTGGGTGTGTTGGGTATTTTGGATATAATTCTGATATAGACACATGTATAACCATAAGGTCAGCTATTGTAAGAGGAAATACTGTTACTTTAAGGGCTGGAGCAGGTATTGTCTATGATAGTATACCAGATAGAGAGGCTGATGAGGTTGAAAACAAACTTAAGGCACTTTTTAAGGCTTTGGATAGGATAAAAGACTTGGAGGAAAATTATGTTTTTACTCGTTGATAATTATGACTCTTTTACCTATAACCTGTATGCACTTTTTAAAAGTCTTGGAATAGAGATTAAAGTAGTTAGGAATGATGAGTTTATAAAGGGAGATTTTGAGGGGATAATAATATCCCCAGGTCCTTCACACCCCAAAAATAGTGGAACAAGCCTTGAATACATAGACTTTTATAAAAGTGAAGTGCCTATATTTGGTGTTTGTTTAGGTATGCAGGCAATATGCTATTACCTAGGTTTTACTGTTGATAGAGCAAGGACCATACAACATGGCAAGAGAGACAGGGTTCTAATAAAAAAGGATTCTTGTTTGTTTAAAGGTTTACCAGATAGTTTTTATGCTGTAAGATATCACTCTTTATCTGTTAAAGGTATTGATTCTATAGCAATATCAGAGACAGATAATGAAGCAATGGCGTTTGAAGATGTGGATAATCTTCTTTTTGGAGTTCAGTTTCACCCTGAGTCTTTTCTAAGTGAGTATGGGGATGTTATTGCAAATAATTTTATTAAAATATGTAATAAAAAAGGGGGTAAAAAATGATTGCAAATATTATTGAAAAGGAAAAAATTAGTTATCAGGAGGGTGTAGAAATATTTAAAAAAATGGCTGATGGTGAATACTCTGAACCTCAAATAGCATCTATACTTACATCGATCAAGGTAAGAGGAGAGAATCCAGAAGTTGTAAAGGCTGCAATAGATGTTTTTAATACTTATAAGGTTAAAATTGATATTGAGGATGATGTTATAGATACTTGCGGAACAGGGGGAGATGGCAAAAGTTCAATAAATGTATCTTCTGCTGTTTCTCTTGTTTTATCAAGCTTAGGTAAAAAGGTAGTAAAACACGGTAACAGGTCTCAGACTGGTAAAATGGGCTCTGCTGATATTTTTGAAATTCTTGGTGTGCCTATAAGTCTTTCTCCTTTAGAAGCTAAAAAGTATTTTGAAAAACATAATTTTGTTTTTCTTTTTGCTCCATTATACCACCCTGCATTTAAATATGTTGCTCCTGTTAGAAAACAGTTAGGTTTTCCTACAATATTTAACTACCTTGGGCCTTTTTTAAATCCTGCTGACCCTTCTTATCAGATAATAGGAATGAATACCTTGGATAAGATGAATATTGTAAGAGATGCTGTCTTGGGTGATAAGAAATATAAAAAACTGATAGTATATTCTTCATCAGATGGTTATGATGAGGTATCTAGCTATGATATTACATATGGGTATGAGATAGAAGGGGATTATTTTAGAGAGTTGGTTATAGACCCATCAAGATTTTTTAAACCTTTCCCAATGCCCAAGATAGAGACAAGAGAAGAGGGATTAAGCCTCTTTATAAAAGGTATTAGTGGTGAAGATGAGTCTCTTTCTTCTTTGATAGCATTAAACTCTGCTTTGGGGCTTTATGCCTTAGGAGATGTGAAAGACTTGAAAGAAGGATTTGAAAAGGCAATAACTGCTATAAAAGAAGGAAAAGTGGTAAAAAAACTTGAGGAATTAAAGGAATAGTTTATGTTTGTTAAGGTTTGTGGTATAAGACACAAGATTGAAATTGATTGGGCAATTGAACTTGGTTATACTGCGATAGGTGTTGTTTTGTGTCCATTAAGTAAGAGATTTGTTAATAAGGAAAAGGCGATTGAACTTGCAAAATACTGCAAAAAAAGAATAATTTCTGTTGCTGTTGGAATAAATTATAGTGATGTAAAAGATGTTGAGGACTTTTTTGACTACATACAGATTTCTGAGGATATAAAGAAGAAAAATGTTATTCTTTCAGTTGGGGAAGATATAAATGATTACACCAATAGGTATCTTATTTTTGATAAAAGTAGAGGTAGTGGCATCTTCTCTCAATACCCTTTATGGATAGAAAAGTATATAAATAGATTGATAATAGCAGGTGGTTTAAATGATAGCAATGTTGCTGATGTTGTAAATTTATACAAACCATTTGGTGTTGATGTTTCATCAGGGGTTGAAGATTGTGGACTTAAGTCATATGAAAAAATGTTTTCTTTTATAAGAGAGGTAAAGAATGGATATAAGCAAAATGTTTTACGGTGAGTATGGTGGGCAGTTTGTTCCTGAGACTCTTATTCCTGCTTTAGAGGAGCTTGATAAAAAGTTTGAGTTTTATTCAAATAACAAGGATTTTAAGGATAAATTAGATTACTTACTTGTTAACTATGCAGGTAGGCCTACTCCTGTTTATTATGCGGAGAACCTTTCAAAGAAGTATTGTATTGATATTTATTTAAAAAGAGAAGACCTTCTACACACAGGTGCACACAAGATAAACAATACTCTTGGGCAAGGACTTTTGGCAAAGTTTATGGGTAAAAAAAGAATAATAGCTGAAACAGGGGCAGGTCAGCATGGTGTTGCAACAGCAACTGTTGCTGCTTTACTTGGGCTTGAGTGTACAATATATATGGGGGAGTTGGATGCAAAAAGACAAGAGCCTAACTTGAAGAGGATGAAAATATTGGGGGCAGAGGTTTCAAGAGTTGAGGAAGGTTCAATGACGTTAAAAGATGCTATGAATTCTGCTTTAAGAGATTGGGTTAAGAATGTTAGGACAACTCATTATCTCATAGGCAGTACCGCAGGTCCCTACCCTTTCCCAAAGATAGTTTCTTTTTTTCAGTCTTGCGTAGGGAAAGAGGCAAGAGAGTTTTTTGAAAAACAGGGTTTTTTGCCTGACTATGTTGTTGCATGTGTTGGCGGTGGAAGTAATGCAATGGGTATTTTCCAAGGTTTTTTGGATACAAATGTAGGTCTTATTGGAGTTGAGGCAGGAGGTAAGTCAGATAAAACTGGGGAGCATGCAAGGACTTTAGGGCTTGGTAGAAAGGGTATACTGCATGGAAGTTTAAGTTATCTACTTCAGGATGAAGAAGGGCAAGTTTTACCTGTTCACTCAATTTCTGCGGGTCTTGATTATCCTGGTGTGGGGCCTCAGCATTCATATTTTAAAGATACAGGAAGGGTTAGTTATAGTTTTGTAAGAGATGATGATGCTTTATTTTCTTTTTTTGAGCTTTCAAGACTTGAAGGTATAATTCCTGCTCTTGAGTCATCTCATGCATTAGGTTATGTTTTAAAGAATGAGTTTTTCAAAAACAAAAAAGTTTTAGTAAACCTTTCAGGTAGAGGTGATAAAGATATGAGAATTATTGAGGAGGAATTGTGAAAGGGATTTATACTTTGGGTGGATATCCTGATAAGGATAATTTTTTGGAAGCAGTCAATATAGTTTTAAAGAATTTTGATTTTATTGAGATTGGGCTTCCTTTTTCTGATCCTGTTGCTGATGGCCCTGTAATTGCTAAGGCGATTAATGAGGTTATTGGAAGAGTGAAAATAAAAGAAATAATAGATATAATAGAGAAACTTGAGACAAAAAAAGACATTTTTATTATGACATACTCTAATGTAATATATTCCTATGGTATAAAAAATTTTTCAGATAAGTTAAAAAAAGTTATAAAAGGGATTATAATTGCTGACCTGCCAAATGTTATGCACTCTTTTTTTTATTCAAGAGGATTTGAAGTCCCAATTATTCCTTTTGTTACCCCAGAATCAAGGATAGGAGATATAATAGAGGCTGTAAAATTCAACCCACCTTTTATATACTTTATAGGAGTAAGAGGTATCACTGGCTCAAGTTCTGATCTTGACAGTAATGAGATAAAGGACAGGGTGAAAGTTATAAAAAGTAATACTAATACTCCTATAATAATTGGTTTTGGTATAAAAAGTGTTAGTGATGCTAAAAAAGCAGTCTCTATTGCGGATGGTTTTGTTATAGGGACAGAGGCTGTTAAGAGGCAAACTAATATCAAAGATTATGAAAAGTTTTTAAGGTCTTTTGAAGGAATATAGTTATAAAACTTTGAAGACTAAGACTTTGGGTTTATGAAAAAAAAGAGTTTGTAACAAGTGATTTAAAACCTTAAACTAATAATACTAAAATTCTGTTTTTTCTTAGTCTTTATGTAAAAATAAAGACTTATGAGAAATGAGGTTATTTGGTAAGTCATGGTGCCATATATCTTCTTTTATTTTCATCTTGTAATCCTTCTACCAGATGAAACGAGGTAGGAGGAACCTTGTAAGAGAGTTTTTGTAAGTAAATACTAATCACTTACAAATCTGATAGACTTACATGTTTGTAAAAAATAAATAAGCAAATATAAAGCTTTAAAATGATTAAGATTACTTAAAAACTTATAGGGATTATTTAATATATAAGCCTTTTTAATTAAAACTAACTTTTTTATAAGGAAATTATAAGCATTAAAAAAATACTACATTATCTTAATTTAAATTTTTAATCTTTCAAATATTTAAAAAACTAGATATAATTTTCATTAATGTGGCTCAATTTAAACAATTACCAAACTTATTTTTTAAAGACTTGCTAGGTAAGTTTATTCTTTTATATCGATTATAAGACCTTTTCTATCTTCAGAAGATAATTTTATATTTCCTTTTGGTGTTATCAAAAAAAGTATATTCTTAACAGTTTCATTAAGTTTTTGTATGTTTTCTTCTATTAGCCTATGGTCAATTTTAGGTGTTATATTTTCTTCTAACTTTATAGTATTGGATGTATTATTTGTTAAAAGAATAATGTTATTCATAATTTTTGTTTCCATATTAATAACCTTATTATAATAAATCGACAAAAATAATATAAAATTTTAATTATCTACAAAAATTTGAATCAAATAAGTTAAATGTTTTTTGGAACATTCCGAAAATAGAAATGCTATTAAGCTTCCCTCCCTGTAAGCTTATAGCCATCTGCCGTATGTGAAAGGAAGGTAGGCCTTTAAGCCTTACCTTCTCTTTTTTTAAAGAAAGTCTTCTATTTTTTCGAAACTAAATACATGAAAATTTTTTATATCACTTTTATGTTTTTTTTGTTAAATCTTGTTTATCCTTTTACTATCATAATTGATCCAGGACATGGTGGGAAAGACCCAGGTGCAATAAAAGATGGGATTAAAGAAAAAGACATAAACCTTAAAGTTGCTTTTTTTTTAAAAAACATTATAGAAAGAAAGGTTAAAGGTGTTAATGTTGTACTTACAAGGGATAAAGATATTTTTCTCTCCTTGCAAGAAAGGGTTGTGATTGCTAATAAGTATAGTGATGATGATGCAGTTTTTATAAGTATACACACTAATTCTCATGATAAAAACAATAATGCTAAAGGTATAGAAATATATTATTTTGATAATACTTCAGAAAAGATAATTAAAGAAAGGATAGGGCTGATAGACCAAAAACTTAATTATTGTTATAGGGATACTATAAGGAATGTTTTGAACAAAGTTGTAAACTCTAAACTTGTACTAGACTCCAAGAGATTGGCTGAGAATGTTGCTGAGGGAATTAAAAACCTACCTGTTAACATAAGATTTATAAAACCTGCAAATTTTTTTGTCTCTTCTTATGTTTTGAATCCTTCAATATTAATAGAGGTTGGTTTTATTACTGAATATGACTTGAAAAAGGACTCTTATTTGTATAATATTTCAACTGGTATAGTTATTGGGATATTAAGTTACTATAAAAAAAATAGGTTTTTTTAAAACTTAAAAAATTTTTTATAAAAATTTTAAATAAAACTTGACAAAGGGTTAAATTTTTATATTATTTTATTAATGTAATATTTTGAGCTTAAAATTCTTTAAATTTTATTAACTAAAGAAAGAAAAAAATTATAAAAGGAGTTTTGACCATGAGTTTTAAAAGGATTAAAACCCTTTTTTGGGTAGTACTAACTTTAGCTTTCTCTTCTGTTTTTGCTGTGGAGGAAACATTAATAGACTTTAACCAGTATGAGCAGAAATTAGCTGAAAGTGGAGTATATGCAAAAGAGGCTAGTTCAGCAAAAGAGTTAGATGAAAACCTTATTCCAAAAGTAGATATGTCTGTGGACGATATGAAGATAGCTAAATGGGTTGTAACTCTAAACTCGAGTGCAAGCAGCATCCAATCAAAACTTTATTCTATGACTAAACCAGTTGAAACAAAAGGCTTGGTGGGAGGAAAGAGGATAGTTCTTGGAGCAAGAATAAGATTCCCAGAATGGCCATTTGCTGCTTGGGCAAGAATAGCACCACCTTTTGAGTTCCCAACATACAACAAACAAGGTGACTTTGCTAACGTAAGCAATGGTATAGTTAAAAACACAGGACCTATTTATCAGATTGCAGTTGAAGTAAACGGAAGAAATTACAAAAATGCTTTCATACTAAGACTTAAAAATGAGTATGAACAAATAGAAGAATATTTTATGGGTTATTTGTTCTTCCAAGGTTGGAGAAGACTTATCTGGAAAAATCCAAACTATATAACAAATATTGACTTAAGAGAAATAATAAGACTCCCATTATATCCTAAGTCAATCCCTTACAAAAAATTAGACTCATTTGTAATTTATAGACATGGTGATCAATGGGGTGGAGACTTTGTTGTTTATATAGCAAATGTAAAAATAACTTATGACCTTGCTATACTAGAAGAGGAAGAAGATATTGATGATGAAAAAGAATGGGGAATAATAAGGCAAAAAGCTGAAGAAAAAGCTGAAAAAGAAAGAAAGTTAAATGCTGAGCTTCTTGACTTAAGAAGAAGAGAACTTGCTAAGATGCACGCAGCTCAAACTAAGAGTGCTTCTAGCTCTACTTCAACAACAGGAACAAAAGTAGATAATCCAAAATAAGGTTTGCAAGAATTATAGAGAGGGGGGTATCTCCCCCTCTTTTAATAATCTTTTCTATTTTATTTAATATCCTCTTAAAAACTTAGAGGTTTTAGTTCAGAATAAAATACGTTAAAATTTTTTTCTAAACGCTATGGACTTTCTTTTTCAAGAAACTGTATTTTTTTAATCTCTTTTTAAATGTAAAGACTTATGGTAAATATACATCTTTATTCGAATATGGCTGAATCTATACTTCTTTCTTTTGAGCCAAAAGAAAACTTGTAAGATAGTTTTTGTAACTAAAAAATAACTTGCCTTAAAGACATATATCCTTGTATAGGAGAAATTAAACGTTATAAGTCTTTAAAATAATTAAAACTAATGTTTAAAGTTTTTTTCAAATTTGTTATTTAAGTCTAATAACCATACCACTGTATCTATTCGATTTTCTAATTATTCCCTCCAAAAACACATCTTTTTTGCCAATTATAAAGACTCTGTTTTTTGCTCTTGTAACTCCTGTATATAAAAGTTCTCTTGTTAATAAAGGATTTTCTTTTTTATCTGCTAGTATTAAAAAAACATCATCATAACCACTACCCTGACTCTTGTGCACAGTAATAGCAAAAGCATATCTCCAGTTTTTTAAAAGGTTTAAACTTATTTTAAGCCCATCTGAAAACTTAACACTATAATTGTTTTCTAATATTCCAATATCGCCATTAAAGACATTATTTTCATAATCATTTTCTGTTATCATTATAGGAACTTCTTTCATAATATCTTTGTAGTTTTCAATTATTATCTTGTTTATATTCTCTATTCCTAAAAATCCTTTGTTTGTGAAACCAAGTATTTTAGTATTCTGTATACTTTCTTTATAGTGGTTTGCTACTATATTAATTATCTTTAATAAGTCTGTTTTTCCCCTAAGTTCTATAAAATAAACATTGTTTTCATTTTTCTCTAATTGTTCTTTTAGGTCATTTATTTCTATTTCATTTACTGAGTTAAATATGTTTGTATCTCCACTATTTATCTTTTTTGCAAGTGTTAATATATTTTCATTTGATCTGTATTGACTTGTTAATTTTATTACAGGGAATAGATTAGACTCAACAAGTTCTGTAAATACAGCCCCGTTGTCAACTGATGGCAGTTGGTCCTTGTCCCCAATTATGATTAACCTTGTGTTTTTTTCAATACCTTCCAATAGGTTTTTAAACAACCTTAAGTCTATCATTGACGCTTCATCTATAATTATAAGGTCAGCTTTTAACTTAAAGTCTTTATGGTATTTGAACTTATCATAAAGGGGGCTGTACTCTAATAACTTGTGTATTGTAACCCCATTTTCATCATCTATTCTATCAGCAAGTACTTTTGCTGCTTTCCCAGTTGGTGCTGCTATCTTTATTTCAGGTTTTCTATTATCATTTTTTATGTGTGTGGAAAATGCCTTATATATATCTGTTGCAAGACTTGTTTTCCCACTCCCCGGCCCCCCTGTAATAAGAATAGTGTTATAACTTAATGCTTTTTTTATGTTTTCATTAGTGTTTTCAATAAAAATGTTATTACTTATTTCATTGTTTTCCAGTCTTTCTTTTAAAGCCTCTTCTAACTTTATTTCATCAATATAGTCTCTCTCTCTGTACAGGAGTAGTTTATGCCCGATTTCTCTTAATATCAAAGGTGCTTTTTCATAATTTATTATATCAGGATATTTTAAAGTAAAACTAATAAGTTTTGGATCTTTTTCTAAGATTAAACAGGTTGAACCATTAGCGATTTCTATAAAAAGATTACTTAAAGTTATAATAAAAGACTCTAAGTCTTCTTCCTCTATGTTACCCAAATTTATAAGGTCATTAATAAGATGTTTTTGAAAAGAGTATGGGAGTTCAAGCCCTTTGTTCTCTAAAATAGTATCAATCTTTTGTAAACTCATTTAACCTATCCAGTTTTTGTTTAAACTCATTTAATAGATTTTTATATCTATTTTTATCTGGTTTTATGTATACAATACCATCTTTATCAATACTTCTTAGGTATATAAAAAATATTCCACCGAAGTATTTGTCATAGTTAAACTCTTTTATAACTTTTTCCAAATGTTTTACAAATGCGTACTCATAGATTTTTGCCTGTAATTCATAGTTTTCTTTAAAATGTGGTTCACAAGAGCCTTCGACTGAGTTTGATTTCCAGTCAACAATATAGTATTTATCATTGTATCTAAAAACAAGGTCTATTGAACCATTTATAAAGTTTTCATCAACACTGAAATAAAACTCCATCTCATTAATCCTGTCCTCTTTTTTTATCTCTCTTAATTTTATTCCAATTTCTGATATGTGATGGTTTAAAAGATTTGATATTAATTTTTTTGTTATCTGTGTATAGTCTTTTCTTATATTATTATCCTCAAACCTGAAGAAAAAATTAGTGTTTTCCTCAATTATTTTATTGACTTCTTTTGTCTCTAAGTCTTTTGTATAATCGATTTCCTCAAGTATTTTATGAAGAAAACTTCCAGTGTTCTTGCCTTTTGGTAAGTCCAGAGTGATTGAGTCTTTGTTATAGTTTTCATCATTAATCGTATTTATTAAAGATTCAACTGATTCTTTTTCTGTTTTTTCTAACATATGGATGCTTGAAAATGACTGAATAGTAAAAGCCCTGTTTATACTAGACAAGTCTTTTTCTTGCACTTCTTTTTTTTGATTGTAATCTTTTACTTTATATAAGTCTTTTAAACACTCATCATCTCTTTCTGAAATTATAAAATTTTCTTTAAAATTTTCTTTTAAATTATAAAGCATTTCTGCAATACTTATTTCATTTTCATTACTCTTTTTTGAGTTTAACACAGGTAAGTATGAAGCAACAATTGCCCTTGTTATTGCAACATAGTGTAGTCTTCTATACTCTTCAAAATCAAGTTTTTCTATTTTATCTTTAATGTTTTTTTGGGGTTCAAACTCAAATATGTAGTTTTTCTTTTCCTCATCAAAGTAATAAAATCTTTTTCTTTTTTTGTTAATGTTTTTTAATGCTCCATAGTCAAATACAATTGGGTATTCAAGTCCTTTGCTTATATGTATAGTAAGTATATTGACCTTACTGCTATCAGAATCGAGTCTATATAAGTCTTCTTCTATTTCATCTGTTTTGTCTTTGTAGATAAGAGATATTAACCTGTATTTTAAAGAATATATGTCTAATTGCTCTTTGTATGCCATTTTTTCAAGTATTTCTGCAATTTGTCTATAGTTTGTAATTATTCGCATTCTATCAAAACTGTATTTTTTTATAATGTTCTGTTCAAGTTCAAGTATTTTAAACAACTTGCTAAAAAGAGTCCACAACTTGTTATTCTCTATTATTTCTTTTGACTTTTTAACAAACTCTACTACTTTTTTGTCTTTAATATATTCATCAAGATTAATCTCATTGGGAATGAAAAAAAAGTCTGTAAGTAATAATTTTTTTAGTTTTTGTATGTTGTTTTGTTCTGTAAGATAGTCAATTAGATATAAAACCTGAATAGCCTCATCACTCTGAAACAGTAGACTCTTTTTGTATATTGTTGATTCTATATTGTGTTGAGTAAGAAATTCTTGTATCTTTTTTGCATCACTCCTTGATGAGACTAAGATTGCAATCTCATTTAATTTAGGTGGTCTAAACTCTTTTTCTTCTTTTTTCTTGATTAAAAACCTTTTTCCATTTATTAGTCTTAATATTTCATCTCTTATGAAGAATAAAAACTCTCTTTGCTTATCATTACTCTTTTTAGTTTCTAATTCTTTTAAGTATAGTCCTATGCATTTTTGATCTGCTTCATATTTTTTGGGGTTTGCAATAACGCTGTTATAAAATATTTTATCTGATAGAAAAAAATTATTTTCTGAAAATATCTTATTGTAGCAGTTAACAAGTTGTTTGATAGACCTGTAATTTGTGTTTAGGTTTGCAATATAACCATTTTTTTCAATTTCTTTTTTAGCCTCAAAATAGGTGTTTATATCAGCATTTCTAAAAGAGTAAATTGACTGTTTTGGGTCTCCTATTAGTATTATTCTGTTTTTTGGGCTTTCAATAAAGATTCTTTTAAATATCTTCCATTGGATAAAGTCAGTATCCTGAAATTCATCGATAAATCCATAAATGTATTTGTTCTGCAGTATTTCAACAAATCTTTTATTCTCTTTTAATGCTTTATAAACATTATGTATCATGTCATCAAATGTTATTAGTGCATTATCTTTTTTAAACTTTTTTGTGTGAGAAAGAGTCCTCTGGGCAATATAGTTAATAAAAAGATTTTTTAGATTATTAAACCTTAATATATATTCATCAATTTCTTGTATAACATTTTCTCTAATATCTTGTATATTTTCATATACTTCGAGTTTATTATTTGTATCTTTTATTCTATTAAGCTTATCTAAAATAGATTTTTTAGTTTTAGAGTTAATTTTTTCATCTTTTATTCTTTCTTTTAATTCTTCTATATTTAAATAGAGAGAATCAAGGATACTAAGAATTTCTTCTTCTGAATAGACTTCTAAGTTTAAGGGAAATAGATAACTTATCCTTAATATATAAGTCAAAATATTTTCAATCTTGCTTTCTGTGTTTTCTTCTAAAAAACCTATTATCTCTAAAAGTTTTTTTAACTTTATTTCATCTTTAAAGTCTTTAAAAATATCTTTTCTTAGGTATCTATAAAAAGAGTCTCTTACTATATCCTCGTTGTTCACTATTTTATTTTCGAAGGGGTACCCTATTTCAAAGGGAAAGTCTTTTATAATCTTATAGCAGAAGCCATGAATTGTATTTATCTCAAACCTGTTTATATTATTGAATGCATTTTTTGCTAATTCATTTTTTTTATCTTGTGTGTTAAGATTAATTATCTCTTCAAGTTTTTTTGAAATTCTTTCCTTTAATTCACCTGCTGCCTTCTCTGTAAATGTAACAATTAAAATATTTTCTGGTTTTATTTCTTTCTCTAGGATTAAAGTCTTTACTAACTCAATGATTGTGTGAGTTTTTCCAGTTCCAGCTGATGCTTCAATTAGAGAGTTTTTATCTAAAAAATCAAGTAAATTTTTTGTGTTTAATAGGTCTAAATCATACTTCATTTATTTCAATCTCTTTTATAATGTTATATCTTTTATTAAAAATGTCTTCTGTTATATCATAATTAACATCTTTTAAGAGTATATCTTTATCCTCAATCCTATAATTTTTTGTATTTTCGTCATCAAACTTGTACTCTAACAATCTTCTATATTCTTCTATGTTAAACTCTTTTTGTTGGGATAATAATTCAGTTATTATATCAAAGTCTATATCATAAATCACATCATTATTAATATCATTTATGTAATCATTCAATATGTTATCAAAAAAACAAGAAGCATTTTCATATTTTAGATTATATATATTATTGTTCTGCAAAACAAGGTAGTTATATCTTAACCCTTCCTTTTTCTTAGAGAGTAGTCCGAAGTCTAAAACAGTTCTGAATATATTTTTTATTAGGTTGTAATTTTTTATCTTTTTTTCTTTTGTTATAACGTTTTGGTCATATAAGTCAAAAAAATAAATATTATTACCATCTTTAAAAACATTTTCTATTTTCCCTGTTATGTTAAGACCTTTTTTAAAGTAAGGTTCAAAGATATTATTATCATTTGGGTTTAAAAAATCAAACACTATTTCTCTATAGAGATTAGATTTTAATAAAATGTCTTTTATTTTTTTATTATCTTTGTGTGTTTTTATCTTTTCTATCTCATTTATTATTTTATACTTTATAAAATCAGAGAAAAAGTCTTCTGGTTTATCCCCAATTTTTTTTTCAAATTCTATTTTTTTGTATATATCATCTTTTATTTCTTTATCATATAAAACATTTATGAAAATTTCTTTTTTTAAATTATTTATTTCATATTTTCTTTCATAAAATGGTTCAATATCAGATTTTCTAAACCTTTCAAATCTTGTTAAGTCAATCCTTAATTTGTTTTTTAATAAGATCTTTTTTGGACTAAAAATATACTCTTTTAGGTCATTTAGACTTAGTCTTCCCTCATCTTTTTTGCTTGTTTTTATTCTGATATTTTTTGAGGTATTACTTTCTCTAGTAAAACTATTTCTTAACCTTATCTTTTCGTTGATACAACAGTTATAAATATCTGTTAATTCATTATTATATTCCATAAAGTTTTTTTCATCTTCTAAGTTTATTGTTGCTTCAAATACCTTAAAGTTCTCAGTCAATATGTTTTTGTTCATATAAGATATAAGATCTTTTATACAACTTGAGGGATATAAAATTGCATCCTTTTGTATGTCTTTAGATACATAAGTTAGATATAGCTTTTTTTGAGCAGAAAGTATCGTCTCCAAGAATAGATAATTATCAACTTCTGTTTTTGTTATATAGTCAGGGAATTTATTTCTTAGGTCAATGCTTGTTTCACTTTGATAAGAAGGGAAAATATCTTCATTAAGGCCAATTATATAGATTATTTTAAAAGGTATTGGTTTCATTGGTACCATTTTTGAAATAGTTACTCCATCTGATAAAAAACTTCCTTTTCTAAACTCAATATTTTCAATATTTTCTTCAATATATCTTTTTATATATTTTATATCTATTTTTTCATTTAGGATATTATCAAAAATTTCTATAGAGTCTAGTAGTTTTAAAAAGTTGTTTCTAACATTTTCTTCTATACTATTATCTTGTTCAATTTCAATAAATTCTTCTATAAAGTTAAGAAGTTTTTCTTTCCATTCAGCTCCAGTTAGTCTTGTTTCAATGTTTAATCTGTCAAATAGAGTCTCAAAAAATAGGTTTAAAGTATCAATATTTCTTGCTTCCTTTAAAAATCTATTTGTATAAGGTGGAATTTCATCATTTTCTTCAGTTAAATAACCCATCCTTATTCTTTTTAAACCATATTCCCATGTAAAGTAAGGGGTTTGAAAGTTTGAATACTCTTTTTTGCTTTCCATATCGTAACTAAAATATATATTTAAGTCTTCTATGGTATTTAAAATGTCTTCTATATCATTATTAAAATTAAACTTTTTCATTATAAGTGGATTTGTTATCAGATCAATTATTTTGCTCTTTTTGTAATCACTACCTATTAATTCCAAAAACTTTGATACTGCTTTTAAGAAATTGCTTTCAATGTTTATTGTAAAGTCGTTTAGGTTATACCTTATATTTCCATAATAGTCAAAGACATTTTTTATTTCATATCTGTATCTATCAATATCTGTTACAAGTATAGCAATATCAGTTAATTTTAATTCTTCATCAGTTAACATATTGTAAATAATACTGTTATAAACAGTTTCAACCTCCCTTTTTACTGATGGGCAACCTATTATCTGAATAGTTTTGTCTTGCCGGGCATTTAACTTTATATCGTTTAGTAAAGATTTTTTTAGGCAGTTTAAGAGAGAGTTAGTAGAAAAGTCATTATTTTTTACCTCAATATTTTGTTTTAACTT
>Ga0308407_1000794_pt1 | contig 20332 bp, 20 predicted proteins | sample HotsprSampleMSe2_FD_203476 | JGI IMG/M metagenome (GOLD analysis project Ga0308407, IMG submission 203476) | Hot spring phototrophic mat microbial communities from Mushroom Spring, Yellowstone National Park, Wyoming, United States - 20060911_MSe2 ...
TTGGCAAATGAGATAGAGGGCGTTGTAGTTCGTCCAATGAATATGAGTGTTTTTTTGAAATGCTCATAAATCATAAACAAATTTTATAGTACTACAAAATGCTATGAAATTTGAAACTATAACCAAAACCAATTATTTTTGAGTAAAAAAGACTGCTCAAAACTTTTCGTGTAGCCTCACTTTTAGTTTTTTGCTTGTAAATAAATTGCCTTGTATCTTCGCTCATATTCGGCAGGAAATTTAATCTACCCTCAAAATAGGATAACGCAGGTGTGTCACTTCGTAGTAAGGCGAATTGTAATAGATGAAGTCTAATTGTGCTTTGGCGTTTTTGGCAAATTCTGGCTCTTGCTTTTTCTTGGCTTCAAATTTCTGACGTAGCAATATATTTTCCTGCAATAGTTTTTCGGCAATATCTTCAAATACATAATCCGAATAACCTTCTTTTTGCATCAAGATGCTATCAAAAAAATTCCAATTGAAATAGCTGTCGGGGGCTTGTGGTTCGAGTACGTGCATAATAAAATTAATATGCGGCTGATTGGTCATTACAATCAAATCTCCTTCTTGTATTTTGTATTCTCCCTCTTTTTTTTCTACTACTACCTCAGAGTGTAAGTAATGCCCCTCGTAAGGTTTAGATACGGTTTTGTAGTCTCTGATGTAATAATACGAAACTTTGAAAGTTTCTGGTTTGGCAAATTTGACAACTTGTACGCCATTCATCTCGAGCAGTTTGCCAATATGTGCATAAGGGCGTGGTATAATGTACATTTTGGGCTTACTAATGGTCAGTTTAGGTTCGTGGGTATTGTAGAAAGGAATTTTTTTGGTGTAAGGTTTATTCTGATTGTAATAAAGCCGTTTTTGTCCTGTAATTTTACTATCAATATACTCGGCTTCGTAGCCTTTAAAATCAATCATTTCAAATTTGCTGAAATCAATTTTCCAGTCTAAAACCATAGTATTTTGTTTTTGGAAGTATTCAAAGGCTTTTTTTCGGTTTTTTTGAATTTTTGTACCGTCTTTTTCTAAAATTTCTAAAATAGTCATCATCATTTTATAAGTGGCTTCGGTACGTTTGTTGAAAGGTTTGAGCATATGCGTTTCGGCAACCATCGCAAGGGTATGAAATTGCGTTGCGTAGACATGCGAAAAACGAGGCGAACGAACATTCTGCACCAAACCACTATCGGGAACAGCCGATTTGGTTTCTACGTATGGCGACATTTCCTCGCCTTTCTTTTTCATTCTATTGAGCATTTCGGGCTTGAATTCTTTGAGAAAATAATCAGCCATTTCGGGAGCATACAAAGCAGGATTGGCAAAAATATAAGTCATCGTATACTGATAATCAGCACCGTTGGTTACGTGGTTATCAATTTGTACATCGGGTTGCCAAGTATGAAATATCTGTACAAAAGTTTTAGCATTTTCCGAATCCATTTTGATAAAATCTCTGTTCAAATCATAATTTTTGGCATTGCCTCTAAATCCATACGATTTGGGGCCGTTTTGATTGACTCGGCTAAATGAATTTCTGTTCAACACGCCATCTACATTGTAAAACGGAATAACCGCAATGACCGTGTTTTTACACATTCTTTTGAGTTTTTCATTTTCGGCAATATCACGCAAAAGCATCATTGAGGCATCGACGCCATCAGGTTCGCCCGGGTGAATCGCATTGATAATCAGAAAGATAGTTTTCCTCTTTTTCTTCAAAGAAGCAACTTCAAAATCCCTATCTGCCGAAAAAACTGCCAGATGCAAGGGTTTGCCAATATCGGTATTGCCATATTTAAACAAAGAAATTTCAGGTGTTTGAGCGGCAAGTTTTTCGTAAAAGGCAATACCTTGTTCATAGGTAGCTGTTTCTTGCCCGCCTGACTCTTCGTAAGGAGTTTTGAGGTTTTGGGCAAGAGTTGTTTGGCATAGAATCAAAAAAATAAGTATTTTTCTCATGGCGAATAGATGTTTCGGAAAAACAATTATACTATAAAAACCTAATACGTGAGAATTTATTGCGAGAAAACATTTCTAAAAAATAATTTCGTTTGGCAAGATGAAAACCAAGCCTTGATTTTCACAAGAAAAATTTGCATTTTTTTTGAGATTTGATTTGTTTTACCTAAAATAGCGTTTGATTTTTCTACATCGGATACAAATTTATGAAATGCACCCTGATTTTAGATAAAAGTGGCTCGATGACCATCAGAGACCAAAAGAATGGACGTTCTCGTTGGGAAGCCTGCAAAGAAGCCATCACTGCCCTTGCCTACAAAGCCGAACAAAAAGACCCCGAAGGAATGACCTTGTATATGTTTGCAGGCAGGTTCAAACGCTACGAGAAAGTAACCGCCGCCAAAGTAAGCGAAATTTACGAAGAAAACGAGCCAGGAGGAGGAACAGAATTAGGCGAGGTTTTGGAAGATGCATTTGAGCATATCAGCAAACGCAAAGAAAAAGGTAGCACCGAACCCGAACTTATCCTTGTTGTAACAGATGGCGAGCCTGATAACAGAGAAACCGTTGCCCAAGCCATTGCCCGAATGTCGCATAAAATAAAAGATAGGTCAGAATTAGCAATTTCGTTTATTCAAGTAGGTACTGACCCCGCCGCCGCCGATTTCCTCAAAACCTTAGACGATGACCTTACCAAAGCTGGTGCGGCTTTGGATATTGTCGATACGGTTACGCTTGAAGAAATGGAAGATTACTCTCTCACACAGATATTTGAAAAGGCATTTGTTGATTAGCATTTGGCAGGTTAGTTTATGTCTGTCTTATTCTGATTTCGGTAGGATAGTAGTTGTTTATTCGATTACCTAAGACCTTTACCCAGCCTAAGGCTAAGTGCTTGTATTTTACTATGTTCCAACCTTTTGTTAAATTTTCTGAAACAGAAAAATCCTTTTTGGAAAGATAACACAAGGCACTTTCTTTGTCTAAGAAAACGGCAGGTACTTGGCTATGCAAATGCTCACTCATTGCCAAATCGTGGGTAGGAACAAAATCCTTTTGCTTGAAAGTCCCCAGTTCCAGAGCTGTGTGTTTGATGTAAGTTGTTTGAGCCATTTGGCTAATGTACTCGCTATGAAGTGGATAAAGAAGCAGGTATTTTTCTTGATAAGTAAATATTTCTTTTCCCGAGTAATTTTTTAACCAGGGCTCAAAGTTTTTACTATCTTTTTGGGGAGCGAGTGTGAATAAATTTTTCTTTGCTTTTCTAACTTTTTTTTGTCCTTTTTTGCGTAAGCAAGCTATAAAAAATCCTTCTCCCTGCAATAGATGCGGAAAAAATCTGTATCCATAGTCCGATTTTCTGATGCCCCAAGTTTCTTTGATAGGAATTTCTATGTACTCTAAACCGAAATACTCCACGAGCCAACGTACATGCTCTTCGTTTTCTTTTGTGTTGTAGGTGCAAGTGCTATAAATCAGGTAGCCTCCTTCGGCTAAGGCAGGGAGTATGTTTCTGAGAATATCTTTTTGGCGTGCTGCACAAAAATTAACATTTTCCAAAGACCACTCGGCAAGGGCTTGTTTTTCTTTTCTAAACATTCCCTCCCCCGAACACGGAGCATCTACCAATATTACATCAAAAAAGTTTTCTAAGTTACTCCAAACACTTGCTTCCGATTGCGTAATAATGTAGTTGCTATATCCCCAACGGCAAAGGTTTTCTTGCAAAATATCGGCACGGTTTCGTATAATTTCGTTGCTGACAAGCAAACTACTTTCAGGCAGTAACGAGAGCAGATGCGTACTTTTGCCACCGGGAGCGGCACAAAGGTCTAACACTACTGCACTCTCAGGAATTTGTATAAAGCTAAGAATTTGCTCTAAAAACATAGAAGAGGCTTCTTGCACATAATAAGCTCCTGCCCAAAACAAAGGGTCTTGCGTGAAAGAAGGACGTTCGGATAGGTAAAATCCTAAACTGCTCCAAGGCACGGGCTCCGTAGGATATTCTAATGCAGTTTCTTTTTTTGGATTGAGGCGTAAAGATGTAATTGGTGGTTTTTGCAGTGTTTCGCAAAAGGTGGTTATCTCCTCTTCTGGCAGATATTCGCTAATTTGCAAGAAAAAGTCTTTAGGGAGCATAGGTATTTGGAAATGACATTTGAAAAAGTAGATACGCACTGCAGTGCGTATCTACTGCGGTGCGTATCTACTGCGGTGCGTATCTACTGCGGTGCGTATCTACTGCGGTGCGTATCTACTGCGGTGCGTATCTACTGCGGTGCGTATCTACAACAAACATAAAAAACCTGTCAAATATTAAATTTGACAGGTTCAGGACAATTTTGGTGCCAGGAACGGGAATCGAACCCGTACGGCATTTTACTGCCACAGGATTTTAAGTCCTGCGTGTCTACCAATTCCACCACCCCGGCTGCAACTACTTGCGTAGTTGTTTATCACCTAAAAGGCAATAAAAAAAGAGCGGAAAACGAGACTCGAACTCGCGACCCCAACCTTGGCAAGGTTGTGCTCTACCAACTGAGCTACTTCCGCTTGGTGAATTACTAAATGTGGCTACAAATATAACAGGATACGTCCATTTTTGCAAGATTTTTTTTGATTTTTTTTGATTAAAACATTTTAAAAATATGAAAATCAAGTTTTTATCTACCAAAATACAAGTCTTCTTTGTCTTGACGGGTTTGGTCTTCCAGAGGATATTCTTTGCGTAAAGGGTGATAATCCATTTCTTCTACGTTGTAGATACGTGTGAGGTTGGGGTGTCCGTCAAAGATAATTCCATAGAAATCATAGGCTTCGCGTTCCATCCAGTTGGCGGCGGCAAACAGATGCGTAATAGTAGGTATATGCAAATTGTTTTCAGGTAAAAACACCTTCAAACGCAAACGAATGTTATGCACAAGACTATGAATTTGATACATTACAGCAAATTCTGCCCCCACATTATCAGGATAATGAATACCACAAAGCGTAGTAAGAAACTGAAACTGAAATTGCTTATGAAAATACAAGTATTCCAATAAATTCACTATCACATCAGGTTTGGTAAGGAGGATAGGTAAATCTGAGGCAGTTTGTGTATCTAAAACAACATTGCCTTCAAATTTCTGAAGTATATCTTCCAACACAATTTCACGAGTGAGTACTGCCATAAGTTTTTTAGGCTTAAAATTACTAAACTAACCGAATTTGAACTATAAAAGTTTGAAATTTGAAACTAAATTGAGCAAAATCTCACTAAAAGCCACTTGGTTTTGTATCTTACTTCTTGTGTCTTGCGTCCAAAATTATTAGTATTGCTGCATTTTTGAGAAAAAGAAACTGCTTTCTATCTCGGCGTTCTCGTCGGAGTCAGAACCGTGAATGGCGTTGGCTTCTATGGATTTGGCAAATAACTTTCGGATAGTACCTTCTTCGGCTTTGGCGGGGTCGGTTGCCCCGATAAGTTTGCGGAAATCGGCTACGGCATTTTCTTTTTCTAAAATAAGAGCCACAATATGCCCTGAAGACATATAGTTGCAAAGGTCTTCATAAAAAGGTCTTTCTTTATGCACTTCATAAAATTGTGCGGCTCTTGCTTTCGAGAGTTTGGTCATTCGCATTGCCGCTATTCTAAAACCTGCTTTTTCAATCATTGCTAAAATAGCACCAATATTTCCTGCCTGTACTGCATCAGGCTTAATCATAGAGAAAGTTCTGTTAGTTGCCATAAAATATGTTTTGGTAAGAATGACTATCCGAAGGCAAAAATCTTAATTTTCACCTGTTTTTCAAAAAAAATCTTCAAAATTATTGAGAGCCAACACTGATGAATATTCGGCTCGTAGGTTTTGGTCTAAATCTATCAGCAGGCAACTTGCATAACTCAAACGCAAGCGAAAACTATTTGCCAAAGGCAAGCCCATTACCCAAGCAAAAACCGCTCGCATCACGCCTGCGTGTGTGCATACGAGTATGCTGCCTTCAGTGTCTTGTAGTTTTTGCAAAAATATTTTGGTACGTTTAGCAAGTTGCTCGTAGCTTTCGCCTTGTGGAGGTGGATTTTTTACAAAATCTTGCATCCACGCTTGCACTTGCGTTGGTTCGAGGCTATTCCAAGGTTTCATTTCCCACGCTCCAAAATTAAGTTCCATTAGATTTTCGTCAAGAATGTAATTTTCTGAAAATTTTTGAGCCAAAACCTGACAGCGTTGCAAGGGACTGCTGAATACTTTTGAAAATTGTTTCGGTAGGTAATCAGATAATGCTTTGTATTGAATTTCAAAAGCCAATGGACAAACAGGAACATCACTTTGCCCATAACAGATGCCTGTTTCTATCTGTGGCTTTGTATGCCTGACGAAATATACCTTCAAGATTTGAGTTTTTTGAGAATTTCCTCAATTTGTTGTTGTAGTGATTGCGAATTGTTATGCGGACGCAGAGCCAAAAGGTCTTTATCCAAACTGGTGATAATTTGCTCCAAATTTTCTACTCTCTGGCGTAAATTTTGGTTCTCTTCGTGCAACTTTCGTAAAAGTTCTAAATCTTTATCTGAAATGGATTTTTTCTCTAATTCCATTGCTCTGATGCGAGTGTAATAGTAGCCAATCACTGCTACCAACGGAATAGACAGAAATAAAACAGGTATAATAATAGAAAGAAATATGACGGCTATAAGCATAAAATATTCAGTTTTGGGTATGCGTGGCAACAACTTCTAATACGGTTCTGAAAGCTACAAATTTATCTTTGTATCGCTGGCTGTGTTCGGCTTGGAGTTTTGGGGCAAAGTTTTGCTGATAACGCTCCAAATCTTCCATTGAAGCCAACGTATACTGAAAAGCATAGGTAATTCCTTCGTTTTCGGCAGTTTGTTGTAGGCGTAGCACTTTATTTTCCAAAAAACAGCCTGTTTGCATCACATCAGGAATGTGTTTAGAGAGCATCCAAGCAAGCCATTCTTCGTGGATAGCGGGGTCGATGCTTACTGTTACATTGTAGATAATCATACCTTGTACTCGTCTATGAGTGAGTTTATCTTTTTAATAACTTCAAAAAAAGTTTGCAGTTTTTCTTGCTCTATGTTTTCGTAAATAAGCACATTGAATTTTTTGATAACTCTACGAGCAATTTCTTTTTTCTGTTTCCCCTTTTCGGTAAGGAAAATATGCACAACTCGTTTATCGGTATCGGATTGTTTCCTGAAAATCAACCCATCTTTTTCCATACTTTTGAGAGTACGAGTAATGCTGCGTGCCTCTAAGCCAAATTGAGGAGCGATTTTGGTAGCAGGCGTTCCATTTTCTGAGTCTATGTTAATCAGGATAAATCCGATAGAAGCTGTGATGCCATATTTACTTGCTTCGGCATTATACATACGCGAGATGGCGTGCCAAGCCAATTTTATGTTGTAATCTACTGAATCTTCGGGTTTTAACTTGGTAGGTATAAGCATTTTCTGTCTAAATTTTTAGAAAAAGAAGGCTTCTGCTACTCATAGCGAAGCCTTCGGATACAAAGATAGGAAAGTTAATTATTTTTTGCCACAGTATTTTTCTAAATATTCTTCACACTCAAAATCTCCGAGTTCGTGGGCTTTGTTCCAGTCCTGACAAGCCTCTTTTTTCTTTCCTAAGTGAAATTGAGCCAACCCCCTATACGTGTAAGAACTTCCTACATTAGGGTCTAATTCAATTGCCTTATTGAAGTCTTTAAGAGCGGGAGCATATTGTTTGCGGCTCAATTCAATTTCTCCCCTCAAAGCGTATGCTTCTGCACTCTTTGGGTTAATTTTATTGATTACGTGATTAACTTCTTGCAAGGCTCTTTGTGTTTGCTCAATGTTGAAATGATAAATAGCCAATCTGATGTAGGCAGGTTCGTAGTTGGGGTCTATCTTGATGGCTTTTTCGTATTGCTCTAAGGCTTCCTTACTTTTACCACTTTTTCTGAAAATATTTCCCAATTCAACATAAGCATCTAACCTTTTAGGGTCTAATTCAATAGCTTTTTGTAAAAAGGGAATAGCCTCGTTTTCTTTACCAAACTGCGACAAGGCGTAAGCCATTTCGTAGTTAGCTTCTACTGAATTAGGAGTAAATTCCAAGACTTTTTTGAAATTTTCAGCCGCTAAATTAAATTGCAATAAGGCTTTTCTTGCCAAACCTCGCTGCATATAGGCTTCTTGGTAATCGGGTTTGATGATAATTGCTAAATCAAACTTCTCGATAGCCTCTTTATAGGCTTTTTCTTGCATTTTGGTAAGCCCTTCTTGGAATACGTCTTCAGCTTTCTGAGAAAATGCAAAAATTGATACTGCTAAGAGCAAAAAAGATAGAATAAAATGTTTCATAACACTTCAAAGTTTTAGAATGAACAATGTTAGTTACAAACCTAACAATTATCCTGCCAAAAAACAAATTTGTCAGCACACAAACAGATAAAAATTTACGATTTATGACACAAAATTACGCAAATATGACAAAATGGCATATATTACGGCTTGGCATATTCATTGTTAGCAGTTATGCAAAATTCTTTTTTATTCACCTTAAATTTTACGAAAATGGGAAAAATTATTGGCATTGACTTAGGAACTACTAATTCTTGTGTGGCAGTAATGGAGGGAAGCGAAGTAGTAGTTATCCCCAATAGTGAAGGACGTAGAACTACGCCTTCCATCGTTGCTTTCTTAGATAATGGAGAGCGTAAAGTGGGCGATTCTGCCAAAAGACAGGCAGTTACTAACCCCAAAAAGACAATTATGTCTATCAAACGTTTTATGGGGAAAAAGTATTCAGAAGTAGGGAATGAACTCAAACACGTTTCTTACACCGTAGAACAAGGTGCAAACGACACCCCTCGTGTGCGTATCGGCGACCGCCTCTATACGCCCCAAGAAATTTCGGCTATGATTTTGCAAAAAATGAAATCTACTGCCGAAGATTACTTGGGAACTACCGTTACCGAAGCGGTTATCACCGTACCTGCCTATTTTAACGATGCTGAACGCCAAGCTACCAAAGAAGCTGGTTTGATTGCGGGTTTAGACGTAAAACGTATCATCAACGAACCTACCGCCGCCGCCTTAGCTTATGGACTTGACAAGAAAAGCAAAGATATGACCATTGCTGTTTTTGACTTAGGTGGTGGTACTTTTGATATTTCTATCTTGGAATTGGGCGACGGGGTGTTTGAGGTAAAATCTACCAACGGAGATGTTCATTTAGGGGGTGATGATTTTGACCAAAAAATTATTGACTGGCTCGCAGAAGAATTTATGAAAGACCACCCTACCGTAGATTTGCGTAAAGACCCTATGGCTCTGCAACGCCTCAAAGAAGCCGCCGAAAAAGCTAAAATTGAGCTTTCGTCTTCGCCTTCTACCGACATCAATTTGCCCTATATTATGCCTATCGATGGCGTACCTCAACACCTTGTAAAAACGCTCACAAGAGCTAAATTTGAGCAATTAGTAGATGATTTGGTACGCAGAACGCTTGAACCTTGCAAAAAAGCCATTGCCGATGCAGGTATTTCGGTTAGCGATATAGACGAAGTGATTTTGGTAGGTGGTTCTACACGTATTCCTAAAATTCAGGAGGAGGTAGAAAAATTCTTCGGTAGAAAACCTTCCAAAAATGTCAATCCTGACGAAGCAGTTGCCATCGGTGCTGCTATTCAAGGAGCTGTACTCAACAAAGAAATTACCGATGTCTTATTGCTCGACGTTACGCCACTTTCTTTGGGTATAGAAACCTTAGGTGGAGTATTCACTAAACTGATTGAAGCGAATACAACTATCCCTGTTAAAAAGTCTGAGGTGTTCTCAACAGCCGAGGACAATCAAACTTCTGTGGTGATTCACGTATTGCAAGGTGAGAGACCTTTGGCAAGTCAGAACCGTACCATCGGACGCTTCCATTTAGACGGTATTATGCCTGCCCCACGCGGCGTTCCAAAAATTGAAGTAACTTTTGATATTGATGCTAACGGTATCTTGAATGTAACAGCCAAAGACCAAGCCACCGGCAAAGAACAGAAAATTCGCATTGAAGCCTCATCAGGACTTTCAAAAGAGGAAATAGAAAGAATGAAAGCCGAAGCAAAAGCTAACGAAGCCGCCGATAAAGCCGAAAAAGAAAAAATAGAAAAAATCAATGCGGCAGACACTATGATTTTCCAAACTGAAAAACAACTCAAAGAATACGGAGATAAACTCTCGCCTAATAGCAAAGCAAATTTGGAAAATGCTCTGTCAGCGTTGCGTCAGGCTCATAGCAACAAAGACATAGCCGCTATTGATGCGGCTCTCGAAAAACTCAATGCCGCTTGGCAACAAGCCTCTACCGAGATGTACCAAAACACCAGCGGAACGAATAAGGCAAGTGCTAATAATGGCTCGGCTAATTCTGGAAAAGATGCTGATGTTACCGATGCTGAGTTTGAAGAAGTAAAGTAGTTTCTACTACTTTCGCACAATCTCAATAAAAAATCTGAAAGGAAAAACCCTTTCAGATTTTTTTATTTCTAATGATAGGATTATTATTGAATAACAATACGTTTTACAGCACTTCCTTTCTCGGTATTGATTTTGAGCAAATACATACCTTTGGGAAGTTTTTGTACATCAAAATTTACTTCTCCGTTTGGAGTAGTTTTTTGAGCCACCACTTGCCCAATGGTGTTGTAAAGTTGCAGTTGAGCCAAAGGCACTTGCAAGGCTCTCAAATCTACCGTAAAGCTACTTTGAGCAGGGTTAGGGTAAATATTTACTTGGCGTGCCAAAGGCGTATCGTCAAGAGCGGTTGTCCTTTCCAAAATAATGCTCCTAGTAGCAGAGGCAGGAGTGAGAGGCGGTTTCACTGCTGAAACACGATAGTTGTAAGTAATGCCTGTTTCTATACTGCTGTTGCTTGTGAAATTATCATCATAAGCAGTAGAGTTAGGAGGTAAAGTCGCAATGACAGCATACGCAGAAGGTGGTTCTGTATTTTTCTTACGTTCTATAACGTAATTAGCTTCGCTGTTGGAGTTATCTGTCCATCTGATTTTTGCTATATCAATTACTTTGGCATTAGAGCCAGAACCTTGTACATCAAGGAAATTTACTCCTGAAGGTGCTTTTAAAGCAGAGTTGATAATAACTTCAGTAAATCCAGAGGTTGTGCCATTGGAGATAGTAAGTCTTACGCGATATGCTCCTGCACGATTGAAAGTTACGTTGCCCGGATTTTGCCCGCTGAAAGTAGCAGGTACAGCTCCTCCGATGCCATCAACATCAAAGTTCCATTGCCAAGAAGTAACCGTATTTGGGGTTTCGTTATCGCCCATTCTACCTACGCCAAAGAAATTTACTTGCTCACCTTCAATGATATTAGTACGAGAAGGGTAAATACCTGGGTACGCACCTGTAAGTACAGGAGCGGCAACAATGGCGGCATTGGCGGTAAGTGTATTTCTACGTGGAGAATTATCTAATATGGTTTCCATTCTTGTCATTTGGTCTTTGGTAAACATATTCATACACTTATCAGCCGAGTAGTCCATATAATTCTCAATTTGGTCAGGAACACTGGACTGGTTGTATTTTACTTCAAATGTTGAAGGACATTTATCAACTGTAAGAGCGTTGGCACAAGGTTGCACATTATTTGCCCCTGTAGTATAGGGCGTATCTTGGCAGTAGTCGTTATAGTTAGCATTAGTACAACCTGCTTCGCCATCACCCCATATATGACGCAAGCCGAGCCAATGCCCTAATTCGTGGGTGGTAGTTCTGCCTCTATCGCAATCGGGGGCTACCAAATTAGAAGCCGAAACATACGGACCACCTGCAACGGGGTTGCCAGCCTCATCATAATTAGAACCCATTGCACGCCAGTTAATTACTACGCCATCGGTATTAGAAGCTCCCGGTGAAGGAAGTCCGGGCATAGAGTAAGGCGGAAATTGTGCATAGCCAAATAAACCACTTGAAGAGAAGTTTACAGTCCATATATTCAGGTATTTTTCAGGGTCCCAAATGGTAGCAGGTTTGAGTTGTGTATCTGTATTACCACCTGGTCCGCTCCAACCAGAAACGCCAAATTGGGCTAAACCATTGATACGCCTTACACCTGGTTCGGGGAGTACATTGCCGTTGGGGTCACGGGTGGCGGGTTTAAATGTAATGCCTCCTGTAATTGCTCCTGTTGCATTGTAACCAGCGGCATTAGTACCTGTAAAGACTGCACGCGTTTGCGAGGCATCGGCATTAGTACGGTTAAAATCTTCGTTAAGCACCCTAATTTGCGAAATGGCTTGGGCATAAGTCATATTAGGGCTATTGTTGCCAATAGCTTCCCCACTATGAACGATGTGTATAATCACTGCGATTTCATAAGGTCCGCTTCTTTGGGAAGGATTCGCTCTGCGTTCAGCTATTTTTTGAGCCATCCATTGCTCAAACTGTTCTTTTGTGCCAAATTCAAAACCGTACTTTTCTCTAAGCATTTTTTCGTATTGGTCTGTGGCACACTTTTCTTGCCCCATTGCCCAAAACGAGGCAAAAAGAGCTACAACGAGGAGTAACGTTTTTCTCATAATTTTAAAATGTTTTATCAAAAAAAGAAGAAAGTTTTACAAAAATAAGTTTTTTTTGGATAAAAACAATATAAATTAGCCGTTTTTTCAGAATTTTATTTGTTTTTCCCAAATGGTATATTTTATTGAACGAGTGGTATGGAAAATAATTTCTTTCGTGATGTGTATGAAGTCGTAAGGCTTATTCCAAAAGGAAGAGTAAGCACTTATGGGGCTATTGCCGCATACTTAGGCACAAAAAAATCGGCTCGTATGGTGGGCTGGGCAATGAACGCCGCACATAACCTGCCTGATGTACCTGCTCACCGTGTAGTAAATAGAAACGGACTGCTTACAGGCAAACATTTTTTCGCCACACCCACACGTATGCAAGAACTGCTCGAAGCCGAAGGAATCGTAATAGTTGATGATAAAGTGCAGAACTTTGAAAAACATTTTTGGAATCCTGCTACCGAATTAGCTTTGTGAATTCGGCTTATCCTGAAAAATCAATTTTTGTATAAAATATTTCTTAAATTGCCTCAAAATTAAATCTTCAGAAATACAGCGTCAATGTCTTCACTTCGCCGATTAGCCTCCGATACGGTTTGGTACGGATTAAGTAATATTGTTAGTCGCTTTGCGAATTATCTGCTTACGCCTATCCACACCAAAATTTTCTTACCTGCCGAGTATGGCATCATCGGCGATTTGTATGTATATGTAGCGTTTCTGAATGTAATTTATACCTTTGGCACAGAAACTTCTTATTTCAGGTACGCCAACGAGCTGGACGAGCAGAAAGTCTATAACCAAAATTTTACTTCGCTAATTTTGTATAGCCTTACTTTTTCGGGGCTGATTATTTATTTTGCTACTCCCATCGCACAAACCCTCGGCTACGGAGGTAAAGAAAAATACATTGTTTATCTAGCTTTGTTAATGGCAGTAGATACACTACTTAGCTTGCCTTTTGCAAGGCTTCGCTTCCTGAAAAAGCCTCGTCGGTTTGCTTTCGCCAAAGCCTTCAATATTGGGTTATACATTCTTCTGAACCTTTTTTTTCTGTGGTTTTGTAAAGATGTAGCCGAAGGCAAATATTTTAGCTTTCTGCAAGGTTTTATGAACACTTGGTTTGATGCCAAAGACTTAGTAAGCTATGTATTTTTGGCTCAACTGCTTGCCAATGCTCCCTTGCTGTGGCTTTTGCGTAAAGAAATCTGCAACTACCGACCTGTGTGGGAAAAAAATTTAGCCAAAAGAGTGTTTTTGTACAGCTATCCATTGGTAATTTTGGGGCTTGCAGGTACGCTCAATGCAACTGCCGATAGGTTTTTTATCAAAAATTACTTACCTACTTCGTTTGGGGATAGTCAGCACGTTTTGGGGGTGTATTTTGCTTGCATCAAATTTTCTGTTTTTATTTTGGTACTTATTCAGGGGTATCGGTATGCGGCAGAGCCTTTCTTTTTTGCGAAAGCCAAAGACAAAAACGCTCCCGAACTGCTCGCCAAAGCAATGGAATATTTTGTGATAGTGGGTGTTTTTTCGGTTTTGGCGGTGAGCCTCAACATAGATTGGCTGAAACTACTTTTGCTTCGCAACCGCATATATGATGAAGGTTTGATAATTGTGCCTACGTTTCTTTTTGCAAATCTTTTTTTGGGCGTATATTACAACCTTACGGCTTGGTTCAAGATTGCCGATAAGACACAATACGGCACGTATATTTCGCTGATTGGGGCTGTGGTTACGATTATCGGAAACTTAGGGTGGTTGCCTGTGTTAGGGATTTTAGGTTCGGCGGTGGCGAGCTTGGTTACATACGCTACTATGACTTTTTTGTGTTATTATTGGGGGCAAAAGTTCTACCCTGTGCCGTATCGTTGGCAAGTGATTTTGGGATACATTTTTTTGGGAGCAGGTTTGGTTTGGGCAGGCAGTCAAGTTGAAATGCAAAGTATTTGGCTAAATATTTTTTTGAAAAATACCCTCATTTTGCCTTATTTGTTGCTTGTGCTTTTCGTAGAGCGTAAAGCCGTATTAGAAGTAAAAACAAAATTTTTTCATAATTAAAAAATTACCTATATGGATTTATCGCAAATTGTGCAACAAACAACCGAACATTTACAAAAATATGTGGAAGGGCTGAAAGATTACGACTCAAAAGCATTTTTCTACAAAAAAGACGAAATGACTTGGTCTTTGGGGCAGATGTACGAGCATTTAGCTATTTCTACGGAATTTTTCATTAGGCAGGCAGAGGGCTGTTTGCGAGAAGAGAAAGGCGATTTTGAAGGTACAAAAACTTCTATAGGTGAGCAGATGTTTGCTTTGGGGGGATTTCCACCTATCAAAATTCAGCCGCCCGAGCAGTACAAAGCCGCTGTTGAGGTGGTTGCCAAAAATAAAGACGAGTATGTTCCGATATTTACGGCTCTGATAGAGCGTTTGCACGCAGTACAAAAAGCCATTGAGCAGAACCCCACTACCTACAAACGCAAACACGCCTTGTTTGGTATGCTTACCGCTACCGAATGGATTTGGTGCGTTGAAACACATTTGCGTCATCACTTTCGCCAACAAAATGAGTTAGAAAAGAACCTTTTATAGAGCTTGAAGCTCTATAAAAGGTAAATTAATTTTTTTTAGTTTTTTGGAAACTCTTTTTAGGAGCAGAGAAGATAAAACCTTCAGGACAAAATTAGTCTTGAAGGTTTTTGGGTAATTGCCTAACAAATTGTTTTTATGGGTGATAAGATACCACAGGAATAGCTGTATGAGTAGCTACTTCTTCGGCAACTTGCGTACGGCGATGCCATAGGCGTTCCAAAAGCCCTCTATAAAAATCTGTCCCTACGAAAATCATATCGGCTTTGTTGTGTTCGGCGTAATGAATAATTCCGTGAGTGGGGTCTATGTCGGTATAGATAGCAATTTCATAATTTTTGATATGCTTGTGAAGAGCAAAATCATTAAGGGCTTTTTCTATGTCTTCGTGCTTCATTGTAAAATTAGGGTGATTGACTTTGAGCAGAGTAATTTTTGCTCCTGTGATGTTTTGCCAGTCGTTGAGTTCTTCAACTACTTTTTGAGGTTCATCTTCAAATTCAGAGGCAAAGATAATGTTTTTGATGCTATCTAAATTTACATCGCTTTCTACTATAACTATTGGGTGACGGGTATTACGAATAACTTTATGTGTATTACTTCCCAAGTATTTTTTATCCAATTTGCTATGCCCACGAGAGCCTAAAACTATCAAATCTACGTTGTCGGAGGCAATTTTTTCGGCTATGCTTGTATAAACCGAACCTACATCAACCGATACATTTATTTCTATACCCTCACCCTGCAAAGGAGCTATCATTTCGTTAATTTTTTTGTGAGCAGCAATGTCCATTAAGTTCATTAATAGCTTTTCCTCAGGACTTGGTTGCGTACTGCCATACATACGCGTATCCTGAAACCCCTCTATAATATGGTGTAGCAAGATAACTGCATTTGTTTTTTTGGCTATCTGCACAGCAAAATTGAGGGCTTTGGCAGAACTTTCGGAAAAATCCGTAGGGACAACGATTTTGGGTTTCATACAGATTGTAAAGTTTTAGTTTAGTTCAAAGAAAAGAAAAAAAATGAGAAGAACAAATAAGCTATTGCAGTTTTTTCTTGATTTTTATCATAGTTGGAAGACAAAACGAGTTTATCCAAAGATAAACTCGTTTTATGGGTAAAAAAGGCTCTTTGTTTTATTTCATGCCTAAACAAAAGGGGGACAAAAATTTCTTCAAAAAATCTGTTTTTCCTGTGTGTTGGCTCATTTCGGCTCCGCTCAATGAACACGCTCAACGTACAGGAAACACAAAAGCAAATTATTTTGAGTATAAAACTATATTTGGGCTAAGTAAGGCTATTTTTTTCACTTCTTGGGCGATTTGTTCGGGGGCGAAACCTGCTTCACGGTGCAGTTCTAATTGTGTGCCGTGTTCATAGACTTTATCAGCCATTCCGAGCATTTTTACTTTGGCACTATAACCATTATTTGCCATAAACTCTAAAATAGCACTTCCGAAGCCTCCCATAATACAACCATCTTCTACGGTAATGATTTTATCAAATTTTTGGAAAACCTCGTGTAATAGCTCTGCATCAAGCGGTTTTACGAAACGCATATCGTAATGAGCAGGATTTAAACCTTCGTTCTCAAGCATCTTGCAGGCTTCTACGGCATAGTTGCCAATATGCCCAATCGTCAGGATAGCCACTTGCTCGCCATCTTTAATTTTTCTGCCTTTTCCTATTTCTAATCTTTCAAGAGGGGTTCGCCAGTTAGGCATTACACCTTCGCCGCGTGGATAACGAATAGAAAAGGCTCTTTTGCCATTTTCTTCCATATCAAGCATAGCTGTGTACATCAAATTGCGGAGTTCTTGCTCGTTCATAGGAGCAGAAACAATCATATTAGGCAAACAACGCATATAAGCAATATCGTAAGCCCCGTGATGAGTAGGACCATCTGCTCCTGCAAAACCTGCTCTATCCATACAGAAAATCACGGGTAACTCTTGTATGCAAACATCGTGAATCACTTGGTCGTAGGCACGTTGCATAAAAGTAGAGTAGATATTGCAGAAAGGTATCAGCCCTTGCGTTGCCAAGCCAGCCGAAAAGGTTACAGCGTGTTGTTCGCAAATACCTACGTCAAAAGCACGTTCAGGCATTTCTTTCATCATAATATTTAATGAAGAACCCGAAGGCATGGCAGGCGTGATGCCCATTACTTTGGGGTTCATTTTGGCAAGTTCTACAATCGTATGCCCAAAAACATCTTGATACTTAGGCGGTTGAGGTTTGTCGGATACTTTTTTGAATATCTCCCCTGTTACTTTATCAAACACACCTGGGGCGTGCCATTTGGTTTGGTCTTTTTCGGCAAGAGCATAACCTTTTCCCTTTACGGTAACGCAATGCAAGATTTTTGGACCGGGAATATTTTTTAAATCCGAAAGTACGTGGTAGAGGTGGTTGATGTCGTGTCCGTCGATGGGTCCGAAATAACGTAAGCCCAAAGCCTCAAACAGATTGCTGTGTTTCAGCAAGCCTCCTTTGATAGCGTGTTCTAATTTAGAAATAGCTTCGCGTGTCAGTTTGCCGATTTGGGTTTTTCCCAAAATGTTCCAAATCTTACCTTTGAATTTGTTGTAGGTAGAAGAGGTTGTAATATCGGTCAGGTAGTCTTTCAAAGCCCCTACGTTGGGGTCTATGGACATACAATTATCATTAAGAATAATGAGCAAATTAGTATTTGAAACGCCTGCATTGTTCATTGCTTCAAAAGCGATACCGCCCGTCAAAGCCCCGTCGCCAATAACGGCAATGTGCTGTCTATCGGTCTCGCCTTTATATTTAGAAGCTATTGCCATACCGAGTGCAGCTGAAATAGAGGTAGAGGAATGCCCTACACCAAAGGCATCGTATTCGCTTTCTTTGCGTTTCGGAAAACCTGAAATACCTCCATATATGCGATTGGTATGAAAAACTTTTCGCCTACCTGTCAAGATTTTATGCCCATATGCTTGATGCCCTACGTCCCACACGAGTTGGTCGTAAGGAGTATTGAAAACATAGTGCAAAGCCACTGTAAGTTCTACAACGCCAAGGCTTGCTCCAAAATGCCCTCCATATACCGAAACTACATCAATAATGTACTGACGCAGTTCTTCGGCTACTTGCGGAAGTTGTTGGGGAGATAGCTTACGTAAATCGTGAGGAGTTTCAATGCTGGCGAGTAATTTTCCCGGTTCTATGAGCATAATCAAAAATTTAGGTATGTTTCTAAAAAAACCTTTTCAGGCGAAAAATGTTTTTAGTTTTTGCAAAAACTATTTACAAAATTATGAATTTTGCAGATACAATTTAAAAAAATTTGGCATTTATTTTCCTTTGTAGATAGGCTTTCGCTTCTGCAAAAATGCTTGTACGCCTTCGGCAAAATCTTCGGTTTTGAAATTTCGCCCTTGATTTTCGGCTTCCAGATTGAGCGTACTTGCCAAAGAATTTACGAAACCTTCACGCAAATTGGATTTGGTATGTTTGATAGCTATCCAAGGTCCTTCGGCAAGTCTGTCGCTGACTTCTTTTACTACTTTATCCAAAGTTTCTTCACTACAAACCTTGTTGAGAAGACGCAGGTGATAGGCATCTTCGGCAGTGAAGATACTCGCCAGAGCCATTAGCTCAAAAGCCTTGTAATAGCCAATGCGACGAGGCAAGAAAAATGCCCCGCCCCCATCGCTCGAAAGTGCGATATTAGTAAAGATTTCACTAAAACGAGCCTCTTCCGAAGCAAACAACATATCGCAAGCCAAAGCCAAATTGAAGCCCAAGCCCACACAAACACCTCTAATTTTGGCAATCACAGGAATATCGGTGTTGTAAATTGATAAAATAAGAGGATTTACACATTCTTTCAAATATTTTTCAACGCCTGCCATCAGTTCGGCTCCACCTGCTACCAAATCGGCACCGCTACAAAAATCTTTGCCTGCTCCTGTCAGCACAATTACGCGTGTACCATCGGTTTCGCTGGCTTTTACGGCTTTGTGTATGGCTATCACCATTTGCTTGGTAAGAGCATTTTTGCGTTGGGGATTATTGAGGGTAATAGTTTTTACGTGATTTTCGGTGCTTACAAGCACTGAATTTTGTTCTGTCATTTTGTCTAAGGTTTGAATTGCTGATAAATTTCTGTAATTTCTTTGGCTAAGGTTCTATCTTTTTCGGTTACGACATTGCCCGCATCGTGAGTGGTAAGTGAAATTTCTACCTGATTATAGACATTTGCCCACCAAGGATGATGATTGTGTTTTTCGGCAAGCAAAGCAACTTGCGTCATAAAGCCAAAGGCATGCACAAAGTCTTTGAAAATAAACTTTGCTTTTAGCTGATTATCAATTTCTTGCCACATAGTAGTCTGAAAATTTAGTGAAATGCTAATTTTTTACTATTCATCGCTTACTGATAATTGTACAGGGAATTTTAGGGAAACGGTAGTTCCTTTGCCCAAAGCACTCTTGATACTTACTTTTCCGCCGAGCATTTCGGTAAATTTGGCAACAATATTTAGCCCCAAGCCTGTTCCTTTGATGTTGATGGCATTTTCGGCTCTGAAAAAACGCTCAAACAGATGTTCTTGGTCTTTTTCCGAAATGCCAATGCCTTCATCGATTACATCTATATGGAGTTCATCATCTTCAATTTTACTTTTTATCTGAATAAGAGAGTTTTCGGGAGAAAATTTGATAGCATTGGAGAGCAAGTTAATAAGGATTTTTTTCAGAATAGAACAATCTGTCAGGATTTTTTCACTTCCCTGATGGTTAAATTCTATTTTTTGTCCTTCCTTAGCGATGTTTTGCATTTCTTGCACTACTTCTTGTAGGCAATTGTAAAGATTGGTTTCAGCAAGCGTAGCCTTGATTTTGCCCTCTTCCAACTTACCAACCGAAAGAAACTCTTCTAAAATATCATTGAGGTGATTGACAGCATCTACGATTCGTTTTACGTGCTTTTCGCGTTTTTCTTGGTCTTCGGTTTTGGTGTATTTGGCGATAAGTTGCACCGAAGAAAGCACCGTACTGAGCGGCGTTCGGAACTCGTGAGAAGCCATCGAGACAAAACGCGATTTGAGTTCGCCAAGCTCGCGTTCTTTGGAGAGAGCTTTTTCTAATTCTTTTTTGGAGTTTTCTAGGTGTTGGAGGGTTTCTAAAAGGGCTTTTGTTCTGTTTTTGATTTGTTC
>Ga0308407_1000801_pt1 | contig 20239 bp, 11 predicted proteins | sample HotsprSampleMSe2_FD_203476 | JGI IMG/M metagenome (GOLD analysis project Ga0308407, IMG submission 203476) | Hot spring phototrophic mat microbial communities from Mushroom Spring, Yellowstone National Park, Wyoming, United States - 20060911_MSe2 ...
CTGGATCATCCGTCATATGCGCTCCTGGGACTGGGAAAAGGATGCGGGCAACTCTTACGGGTGGCACTTCCTGATGCGGGGGATGCTCCAGACGGTGAAGCTCACGGGCTCGAAGCGCTACCGCGACCTCAGAGCTGATGGTGCAGTACGTGTTCCGCGCCCCCAGACGGTGAAGCTCACGGGCTCGAAGCGCTACCGCGACTGGTATCTGGATATGGCCCGGCGCAATGTGTCTTATCCCCTCGAGCAGATCGACTTCCGCTGCTGGATGTGCTGGCTGCTGGCGGAGGCGCACAGGCTCGGCGGGGAGCGCTGGATTCTGGACGAGGCGCTCGAGCGGACGCGCCGCGTCCTGCAGAGGCTCTCTCCCACGGGGGCGCTTCGCGATGAGGTCGGGCCGCCCTGGAGCAAGTGGCCGACGATCTGGGAGCGCCTGTACGATCAGAAGACGGTCGTGGCCTATGTCCCAGTGCTCGCCGCCCGGCTGGCAGCCGGCGGGGAGAGGTAATGCGGGCCTGACCGGGATGGGCGCATAATACCGGCGCAGTCGATTCCCGGCCGCCTCGCGGACGCCTGGTTGCACTGAAGGAGCATTCGCTGAGGCCGGCCGGACTTCACGAGGTGATACTGGAATGCTGGATCTTCTCCTCCCGGGCGTGGTCCTTGTGCTGGCCTTCGCCCTCCGTTCTCCTGCCCGCGCGTCGTCGGCCGGCGGCGATCCGGTGAACGTTGCCGAGTGGGGCTTCCCGTTCACGGGAGACTCAGACGGAGCGGAGCCGGTCTATGCTCCCTGCCTGAACGGGCGCTCCGGGGGCTGCGTCGAGGTGCCCGCCGGTGGATGGGCGATGCTGGAGTGGCGCAGGCCGCGCGATGTGCGCCGGGTCATTCTCAGGGGGGAGAACCTGCCGCCCGCGGAGGGCGTCCGCCTGGAATACTGGTACCGCATCTGGCCCGACGGCGGTGGAGGAGGCTGGCAGCGCCTGGACGATCCATACAACGGGCAATGGGTGGCCGCTCATTGTGACGTCTCGGAGGATAAGGGCGCTGTCACGCTCGCCGTCCGGCCCCTCTCCGTCGAGGAGAACCCCTCCGTCGAGCGCACGGGGTTCGAGTTCCGCAGGACCTATCGCGTGCGCGTGGTCTTCGAGCGCCCGGTGACGCTGACGTCGTTCGAGGCATACACCGATGCGGTCTGGCGGGAGGCGGAGCTCGACCTGGAGTGGAAGCCCTCGTCCGCGGAGCGGCCCGGCTGGAACGGAGAAGTGGAGGCGCGGTCTGCTCGCGTGCTCGACCTGCGCGCTCCCGGCAGGGACGGGGCGGACGCCACGTTGCGGGTCCGCTATGCTCATTCCCCGGAACGCCTCAGCGAAGACAGGGGTCACATCGTCTTCCGGGCGCAGGGATGGGACAGCTTCTCGGTGTTCGTGGACGACGTTGTTCGAGAGGGCGGGATCTACGTCCGGGACATCGACGCGTTCGTATCGGACAGCTCGCGTGGTCTCAGGTTCGCCGGCTGGAGCCGCCCGGCGGAGGCCTGGGAAGGAACCGTCATAGAGCTGGTGGGAAGGATGCCGGAGCAGAGTCTGGAACGCGTGATGAGCGTCGTGCCGGCCAAGCCGCCGCGCGAGGCGCATCTGGGAGTGCCCAACCTCCGTCAGGAGTTCACCATCCTGGCCTCCGGGGACGTGGAGCTTCTGGAGAACAGCCTGCGCTCCCCCGGACGGGACCGGGACCGCCGCCCGTGGAGCGTGCGCAGTCTGAGATACTGTCTTTCCACCCTGGAGAAACCGCATTTCACGGAGGATTGTGGCCGCTCAGCGGTGCGGTGTCTGGAAGAGGGTTGGCTGCCGGTCATCCATACGGAGTGGGAGAACGAGGGGCTGCGGTTCCATCGTCAGGCCTTCGCCGCTCCCCTGCTGGAGCCCATCGGCCGCAACGAGGATGCCCGCAGGGGAGACGAGCCCATCGTCCTGCTCGAGAAGCTGACCGTCACCAACCCGGCGACGGAGACCCGCACGGCCTGGTTCTGGACGGAGCTCTCTCTGAAACGCCCTCTGAGCGTGACGCCGGAGGGGCTCCTGCGGCTGGAGGTTCCGTCGGACGGGGAAGACCGGCCGGGGCTCACCCCGGTGCGCGGGCGCATTGACACACGGGGACGGGGCGAGCTGTGCGTCGTGCCGGATTGCGTCCCCGCCGTGCCCGGCAGCCCGGACCCGGATCTGGAGAATTCGGATGCTCCCCGCCAGGCGGTGCTTTACAGGGTGGTCCTCGGTCCCGGAGAGTCCCATACGTTCCAGCAGACGATGACCTACATCGAGCTGCTGGACGCAGCCGAACTGGACGCTCTGATGCAGCAGGATTACGATGCCCGCCACACGGAGGTCGTGTCCTACTGGAAGGAGCGGACCGCCCGGGGGATGCAGCTGGAGGTTCCGGACCGGATGTTGAACGACCTCTACCGGGCGAACCTCTGGCACGTGCTGATCACCACGGACCGCGACCCGGACACGGGGCTCTACCAGCATGGTGCGGCCACGGTCCGCTATGCGAACTTCGCCAATGAGACCTGCATGGTGGCGCAGTCGCTGGAGATGCGGGGCGAGCACGACGAGGCGGCGCGGCTTCTGGAGCCGTTCATCGTCTGCCAGGGGAAAAAGCCGCTGCCGGGGAACTTCCGGAGCCAGGAGGGGCTGCTGTATGCCGCCCATCCGGACCCGGAGAACGACCCCTACACCGCTCAGGGATACAACATGCACCACGGCTGGGCGCTGTGGAAGCTCGCGGAGCACTACTTCTACACTCTCGACCGCGAATATCTGGAACGGATAGCCCCGGCACTGGTGGCGGCGTGCGACTGGATCACGCGGGAGCGTCAGGCGACGATGGTCCCCGAGCCGGACGGTACCCGTCCGGTGGAATGGGGGCTGGCGCCTCCCGGCGACCTGGAGGACGTGGAGGAGTATCTCTTCTGGTACGCCACCAACGCGTACTACCACGTGGGGATGGTGGCGGCCGGCCGGGCGCTGAAGGAGATCGGGCATCCCGACGCCGACCGCATTCTGCGCGATGCTGCGGACTACCGCCGGGACATCCTGGAGAGCGTCCGGGAGTCCATCGCAGGGGCTCCCGTCGTCCAGCTGAAGGACGGCACCTGGATCCCCTACGTTCCGCCACGCACGCGCGTTCTGACGCATCGCAAGGAGGGCTGGATCCGCGAGGGCCTGTATCCGGCGTTGCACCTTCTGGACGGGGAGCTGGTGGAGCCGGCCCACCGCGTTGTGGAGTGGATGCTGCAGGACCTGGAGGACAACATCTTCCTCAGCCAGGAGAGCGGCTACGCGGTGCAGGACCAGCGTGCCGCGTTCTTCGACTTCGGCGGCATCAACCTGCAGCCGTGCCTTTGCCCGAACGCGATGGCCCACCTGCGGCGGGACGAGGTGCCTCACTTCATCCGCGTCTTCTATAACACTTTCTGGGCCAGCTTCTACACGGACACCGTCTGCTTCGCTGAATGGGTGCCGCACTTCGGACGGGGAGGAGGGCCGCTCTACAAGACGCCGGACGAGTGCAAGTTCGTCCAGTTCATCCGCAACGCGCTGGTCTACGAAGAGGGCAGCGAGCTTCGCATCGGGATGGGAGTCCCGCGCAGGTGGATGCGGGACGGTCAGGAGGCACGGCTGGAGCGCGGCGGCACGTTCTTCGGCACGATCAGCCTGCTCATCCGCTCGCACGCTGCGGAGGGCCGCATCGAGGCGTCACTGGATCTTCCGTCCAGAAACCCGGCGGCATCCGCGGTGCTCCGGCTCCGTCACCCGGACGGGCTCCCGATGAAAAGGGTCACGGTCAACAGCCGCGAACACGCGGCGTTCGATTCTGCAAGAGAGCTGATCACGCTTCCCGTGACGTCCGGGAAGGTGGATGTGACGGCATACTTCTGATGCCGCTGCGAAAGGAGCCGGCTATGGGTCTCTCTGTCGTTTTGGCGGCCGCCATCGTCCTGTTCGTGACGGGCTTGCCGTCTGCATGCCGGGCGCAGGAGTCCGGGGGACTGCTCGATAAGCACGGCGTCAGGGCGGACGGCATGACGGATGACACGAAAGCGCTCCAGGCTGCAATGGATGAGCTTGCCGCGACGGGGGGCACGCTCCGCCTCCCGTCCGGCCGGTATCTCGTCGCGGGAAGCCTGAGAGTCCCGCCGGGTGTCACACTGCAGGGCGCTTACGAGTCTCCCCAGTGGTCAGCCCCGCTCAAGGGGACCGTGATTCTTGCCACGGGCGGGCGAGGGGACGAGGACGCGCCGCCGCTGTTCGATCTCGGTCACTCCAGCGCAGTGCGGGGGGTCACCGTCTACTATCCGGAGCAGAAGACTTCGGACATCCGGCCTTACCCGTGGACGTTCCGCCTGCAGGGGCACGACAACACGGTCGAGAACGTCACGCTCATCAACAGCTACAACGGCATCCGAACCGGCCCGGCCAACAATGTGCGCCACCGTATCAGGAGCGTCTACGGATGCGTGCTGCGCCGGGGGATCTTCGTGGACTTCTGCACGGATATCGGGCGCATCGAGGACATCCAGTTCCACTGCCACTGGTGGTCGGCGCCGGAGGTGGAGGGGTCGTGGGAGCCGGTATTCGACTATATGTGGCGGAATCTCGAGGCTTTCACCTTCGGCCGGACCGACTGGGAGTATGTGACCAACACCTTCGTCTTTCCCGTGAACACCGGCTACCGCTTCATCGCCACCGCGAACGGCGCCGCCAACGGGCAATTCAGCGGAATCGGCTCCGACGCCTCCCAGCGATGCCTGGTGGTGGAGGCCATTCAGCCGATGGGGCTGCTTATCACCAACGGGCAGTTCGTGTCGTTCACCGGTGACGACCCTCTGCAGGTGGTCATCCAGGAGTCCTGCGCCGGCAGCGTGAGGCTGGTGAACTGCGCCTTCTGGGGTCCGTCGAACCAGAATGTGGTGGCGAAGGGGCAGGGATTCCTGTCCCTGAGCGACTGCTATCTGGGAAGCTGGAAACAACCGCCCTCCGGCCGGCCGCTCATCGAGGCGAGCGGCGGCAGGATCCAGGTCAGGGGCTGCACGTTCAGCACCGGCGGGCCGTCCATCGCCCTTCGCGAGGGGCTGAAGCACGCCATCATCAGCGAGAACAACGGTGTGGAGGGTGTGCGGGTCATAAATGAGATAGGCGAAAGAGCCATCATCGTCAACAACGAGCCGGCTCCCTAGGTCGCGGGCAAGCCGGCAGACAACAGGAGTTCAGGGTTATGCTGCACCGCCTTCTTTTGGTTGCCATCGCCGCCGCCGTCTCCGGCGCTCCCGCCGGCGTCAGCTGCGGGCCTCTCTTCGACGACTATCTCAACTACGCCCGGCTCGGCGAGAAGGCCGCCCCGCCCGCCGGGGAGGTGATGCTCACATCCTCGGCGCCTCTCGGCCAGACGTTCGCGGTCTCGCCGGGGACCGGGGAGATCTACCGAATAGGGTTGTATGTCAACAACTCCGCGGAGACGTGGGCGCCCGGCGAGACGGTGACGCTGACGCTGTACGACTCCCCGTCGAAGTCCCGGCAGCTGGCTTCGTTCGCCATCGACGGCACGATGTGCCGCGTTCAGGGGCTGCGCCACCACGAACAGGACCGGGTGCTGCTGTTTCCTCTGCGGGCAAGGGTGGAGGGGCTGAGCTCGCTCTACTTCGAGCTCACCGTCACCGGTGGAGACGGGCAGGTCCGCTTCCACACGGTGCCCGCGGAGCGCTACGCCGGAGGGCGCGCCACGTCCGGAGGGAAGGAGCAGACGTTCAGCCTGGCGTTCGAGACCCACATCAAGCCCGTGCCGGACCGGGAGGCTAACCTGCGGGCGTTCTTCGACCGGTTCGACCTGACGCTGCCGCAGCTCGCAGAGGTGAAGAAGGCGGTGGATGCGGCGGACTGGGAGGAAGCCATCGCCGCTCTGGTGCGCCACTTCCGCAGCCGGACCGAGCTGTTCGACGCCTCCATCACGGACCCGAAGCCCGATCCGTCATTCGACCGGACCGCGGCGGACCGTTTCCTTTCTCAGAAGCTCTGGTGCGGTGAGGGAGAGAACCTGAAAGTCCTTCCCTGGAGGATTCAGAGCTACTGGCACGCGGAATATGCCGAGTGCGGAAAGAGGTTCCAGCCGTGGATCTACGGGTGGCAGATCGAGCGGACTCTGTGGGGCGCCTACTCCGCCACGGGAGATGAGAAATATGCCCGGGCGGGAATGGATTTCCGGATCCAGTGGGTGCTGGACAACTGCCCGAGCCCCAGGGTGACCGGCATCGAGGCCGCGCACGAGGTCTGGAACGAGCTTGCGGCCACGGGACGGGCTCCCGGGCACCTGGCTTACGTGTTTTCGCGCGTGTTCAAGTATCCCGGCTTTTCCAACGACGAGCAGCTCATCTACTTCATGCACTGGTACGACAACGCGGAATATCTGCTCGGGACGGATGTCGGGGGCAACTGGCTGGCACAGGCTGCCACCGGTCTCTACGAGTTCGGCAAGACGTTTCCGGAGTTCAGGCGAAGCTCCGAGTTCGCGTCCTGGGGAGCCGACAGGCTGATTCAGGTCTCGCTCGAGACCGTGCGGCCCGACGGGACCCAGCACGAGGCCGCCGTCAAGTATCACGCGATGGTGGCCCGCCGCCTCAAATCCCTGATGGACGACTATACGCGCGGCGAAACGAAGCTGGATGACACGGTGGTCCCGCGTCTGAAGCGGAACCTGGCCGGAATGTACGAGTGGATGGCGCACACCCTGCAGCCCGACGGTTTCGTGGTGATGTGCGGGGATTCGTGGCACGAGGACTACCGCGAAGAGCTCGCGGATGTCGGGCGCAAGGTCGGCCGTCCCGATTTCGTGTGGATCGCCACAAAGGGCAAAGAGGGGAAGCCGCCCTCGGAGACGAGCAAAAGCTTCCCGGACGGCGGCTACTTCATAATGCGAAGCGACTTCGGGGGCGCCGGACGTCCGTTCGAGGATGCGCGCCAGCTGTATGTGCACAACGGCGGCTGGGTGGGCGGCCACGGGCACTGGGACCTTCTGTCCGTGGCGCTGTATGCCTACGGGCGCACTCTGCTGATCGACCCGGGAGGGATGTGGCAGGCTCCCGAGGGACACCCGGACGCATACTGGCAGAGCCGTGTGCACAGCATGCTGGTGGCGGACGGGCAGGATGTCACCCGGGACCCCGGTCCCACGTGGTGGATGGCCGGGGAGGGGGTGGACTACCTCGACGGGGTCCATTTCGGGTACGCGCGCCGGGGGATCCCCGAGGTTCGCAGGCGCATCCTGTTCATGCGCCCGGACTACTTCCTGGTGGACGATTCCGCGTCTGCGGACCGGGATGTCCAGTGGGACCAGAACTGGAACATTCTGGCCCCTGACGTTAAAACCGACTCTGGCGCGGGGGTCATCGAGACAGCGTTCGAGGACGGGCGCGGAAATCTGATCATCCGGAGGGTCGATCCCGGGCCGGCGTCCATCGAGAAGAGGCGTGGTTACGTCCCGCTCTCGGAGGATGGGCTCACCGACACGACCATCGCGTCGTTCCGGCGCTCCGGCCGCGAGGTGCGTTTCACCACGCTGCTGTATCCGTACAAAGGCAAGCGCCCGGATCTGGACGTTCAGATTGTGCCGGCCGATGGCGGGGCGGACGGCAGAGTGCGGGCGATGCGCGTGTCGGGCGGCGCGATGGTGGATTTCGCCGTCTTCGGCGACGCTTCCTCCGGCGAGGTGAGCTTCCGCGGGGGACAGCACCGGCTGCACGGGGACATGCTGGCCGTCAGGACGCGGAACGGGCGGCAGATTCTAGGCTACTCAGCCTTCCGGGCCCGGCGGGCGGTGTTCGGCGGGCGGGAGCTGATGCGCAGTTCCTCCCCTGTCCTCAACCTGGACGTCGCGTTCCGGCCGGACGGGACGGCGGCCGTTCTCGCGAGGGAGAAGGATCCAACGCTGGTGGTGTGGGTGGGCGATGCCCGGCGTGTCCTGGTGAACGGCGAGCCGGCGCGCGGCAGGCCGGCCGGGGGATACCTGCGGGTGTTCCCGGACGAGCCGGCCGTCGTCCTGGTGGACGACTCCTCCGACGGCTTCCAGAGAATGACCGAGGGGACCAAATGGACGCCCACCGTGCATCCCATCGGCTACGGCTACACCTACACTTATCACGTCATCCGCCCGGACTGGCGGCCCGAGGGGCGCTACACGGCATCCGTGCCGAAGGCGGGAGAGTATCGCGTTCAGGCCTACGTGCCGGACATCGCCATCGGCCGGCCTAAGGCTGTGGAATACACTGTGCACGGTTCGCCTGTCAGTCCGGCGGCGCGGGGAGGGGCCGTGCTGGAGATTCGCAGGGACGATTCGCAGGGCGGCGCGGCGGCGGTCTTCACGGTGGATCAGTCCCTGGTGCGCAGCGACTGGCTGGATCTCGGGGTGTGGCGCTTCGAGGAAGGGTCCCGTCCCGTTCTTTCAGTTCGCAACGTCTCGGATGAGAACGGCCCGTTCCTGGTGTTCGATGCGGTCCGGCTGATCCCGGTGCGGTAGGCGGGCCGGCATCCCCTCCGCCCCTGTGCGAACCGGTGAATGAACGTTCTTGACGGCAGGGGCGCAAGGGCGGTATACTGCCGGCGGAGCAGGCCATCCCGCCCCTGGCGGGACGGGGCCGGGCCCCCGGGAAGCGGGGGCAGCGAGGGTTTCAGAGTTCAGACCTCGCGGGACTGTCACACATACGTCTCGCGGGGTCTTTTTTTGCGTTGGACGCTTCGGTCGGGCATTCGGCAATGAGTGTGTCTTCTCCGGCTATGGATAGCCTGCGCAAGCAGCGGGCCGCGATGCTGTCCGTCGGGTCCAACACCGCGCTGGTCATCGTGAAGCTGACCGTCGGGCTGAGCATCGGGTCGGTGGCCGTGGTCTCGGAGGCGGTGCACTCCGCCATGGACCTTGTCGCCGCCCTCATTGCTTTCGCCGCCGTGCGCGCTTCAGGCAAGCCCGCCGATGCGGGTCACCCGTTCGGGCACGGCAAAGCGGAGAACATCTCCGGGGCCATCGAGGCGCTGCTGATCTTTGCCGCCGCCGCCTGGATCATGCGGGAAGCCATCCTTAAGCTCGCGCAGTCCGGGACGCTCGAGCTGGCCCACTGGGGAGCCGCTGTGATGCTGCTCTCCTGCGTGTTGAACACCGCCGTCAGCTCCCATCTCTTCCGGGTGGCCCGGGAGACGGACTCCATCGCGCTGGAGGCGGATGCCTGGCACCTGCGGACGGACGTCTACACTTCGGCGGGCGTGATGTTCGCGCTTGAAGCCATCTGGCTGGGCGAGTGGCTGGTCCCCGGCGCGCATTTCCACTGGTTCGACCCGGTGGCGGCCATTGCGGTGGCCCTGCTCATCGTCCGCGCGGCCTGGCGGCTGACGGCCGAGTCCGCGCGCGACCTCATGGATGCCAGCCTCCCTGCCGAAGAGGAGACCTGGATCCGGGACTACATCGCCCGTCTCACTCCCACGGTGCGCGGGTTCCATCGTCTCCGCACCCGCAAGGCCGGAGGACGCAGGTTCATCGAGTTCCACCTGCTGGTGGAGTCGGACATGAGCGTGGAGGACGCGCACCGGATCTGCGATGTGATGCAGTGCGACATCGAGCAGCGCTTCCCGTTCTCCAGCGTCACGATCCATGTAGAGCCCTGCAACGGTGACTGCAGACCCCGCTGCCGTTCCGGCTGCCTGTTGAGCGCCGGAGAGCGGGAGGAGCTCTGGCCTGAGAAGGAGCGCAGCGGCGCAACGGGGCAGGAATGACGCGGCTCGCCGTGTAACCTGACTGCGGAGCAGGCCGTCCCTGCGGGGACGGCGGCTTTCACGTACAGCACGGGGAGAGACGCGATTTCCATGCCTTACAGAGGACCGCTGACGTTCACCAAGGACAGCATCATCCTGAACAAGATCCGCCGCCGCAAGGACGAGATCATGGGCTACATGGTCTCTGGCCTCACCCCCATCACGGACATCGTCTACCGGGAGACGCCCGAGTTCGAGCGCATCGAGGACGCGATGGCGGCAACTGACTTCCGGCCCATCAGCGTGGGGGACTGGTGGGGCGGGGGAGGGATGAACGCCTGGTTCCGCCTGCGCATCCGGGTGCCTGAGTCCTTTGCGGGACGGGAGGTGGCCGCCTATCTCGATTTCGGAGGGGAGGCGTGTGCGTTCCTGGACGGAAAACCGTTCCAGGGCGTGGATGCCAACCACCAGGAGCTGCTCCTGCTCAGGAAGGCAAGGGGGGGGGAAGAGTTCGAACTGGTGGTGGATGCCAGTTCCATCCTGTGGCACTCCCCGCAGGATCCCTCCAAACGACGCCTCTCCAGAGCCGAGATCGGCGTCCGCAATCCCGAGGTTCAGCGCTACTGGTTCGATCTGGAGACGCTGTACCTCCTGGCGATGCAGCTTCCGGATGACAGTCCGCGGCGGGCGAAGATCATCTATCTGCTGAACAAAAGCGTCGACGCGTTCGACTATCAGAACACGGACGACGCCTCACTGCGGGCATCGGCCATCCGGGCGCAGAAGATCCTTCAGCCCCTTCTGGAGTGCCCGGCTTCCGCCAGCGCCACCACGGTGGCCGTGCACGGCCATTCGCACATCGACGTGGCCTGGCTTTGGCCGTATCGCGAGACGAAGCGCAAATGCGCCCGCACCTTCTCCACCGTCATGCGGCTGATGGAGCAGTATCCGGAGTATATCTTCAGCCAGAGCCAGGCGCAGCTCTACAAGTTCACCAAAGAGCAGTATCCGGCGCTGTACGAGGAGATCCGGAAGCGCGTCCGGGAGGGGCGGTGGGATGTGACGGGCAGCATGTGGGTTGAGGCGGACTGCAACCTCAGCTCCGGGGAGTCCCTCATCCGGCAGGTGCTGTTCGGCAAGAACTTCTACCTGGACGAGTTCGGTATCGAGACCGACGTCCTCTGGCTGCCGGATGTGTTCGGCTACTCCGCGGCGCTGCCGCAGATCCTCCGGAAGGCCCGGGTGCCGTATTTTTCCACCATCAAGATCAACTGGAGCCAGTTTAACACGTTCCCGTACAACACGTTCCGCTGGAAGGGGATCGACGGCTCGTCGGTTCTGGCGCATTTCCCGCCCACCACGGACTACAACGCCTATCCTGAGCCGGGCAAGCTGCTGCAGCAGGTGCGCGAGTTCAAGGAGAAGGACCGCTGCGACGAGTCCCTGCTGAGCTACGGCTGGGGAGACGGCGGCGGGGGCCCCGACCGGCGGCACCTCGAGTTCCTGCAGCGCTCGAAGGACCTCGAAGGGCTGCCGCGCTGCGTTCAGAAGAAGGTGACGGACTTCTTCCACTCCATCGACGACCCCCGGATCGACTATCCGGAGTGGGTGGGCGAGCTGTATCTGGAGCTGCACAGGGGCACCTACACCACTCAGGCCCGCAACAAGCGCTACAACCGCAAGGCGGAGTTCCTGTATCGCGATGCCGAGCTGCTTTCGTGTCTGGCGATGCCGTTCGGTCTCGAATACCCCGCCGCCGAGCTCCGGGAGAAGTGGGAGGACATCCTGTGCAACCAGTTCCACGACGTCATCCCGGGCAGCTCCATCCGCCTGGTGTACGAAGACACGGACCGGATGTATCCCGAGATCTTCCGGGTCGGTGAGGAGGCGGCCGGACGGGCGCTGGAGAGGATCGCCCGGAATGTGGATACGCGGGGCGAGGGCCGGCCCGTCCTGGTGTTCAACACCCTGCCCTGGGACCGCTCGGCAGTGGTGAGCGTCGACGTTCCCGGTGATGCTCCCTGCGCCGTGGTGGGGCCGGATGGAGAGGAGGTCCCGGTCCAGCGCTCCGGGGAGCGTCTGCTGTTCGCGGCGTCTGCGCCGTCCGCCGGCTACGCTGTCTACCGTCTGGTGCCGCGTCAGCCGTCCGGCTTTCGCAGCCCGCTGAAAGCCAGCCGCACCGTCCTGGAGAACCGCTGGTTCCGCGTGCGGCTGGACTCGAAGGGCGCCATCGTCTCTCTGGTTCACAGGCCCACAGGGCGCGAGCTGGTCAGGCCCGGCGAGCGGGCCAACCTGCTGAGGCTCTACGAGGACAAGCCGATCGACTGGCCGGCCTGGGACATCGACTTCTTCTACGAGGATAAATGGGAGGATGTCACGCAGACCGACTCCCTGGAGCTGGTGGAGGAGGGGCCCGTCCGTGCGGTTGTGGAGGTGCGCCGCTCGTTCAGCCGTTCGCGTCTGTCGCAGCGCATCGTCATCTACGCGGACTCTCCCCGCATCGACTTCGAGACCTGGGTGGACTGGCACGAGAAGGACCGTGTGCTGAAGGCGCTGTTTCCGGTGGACGTCAACGCGAGCGAAGCGCGCTACGAGATTCAGTTCGGCAATGTCACCCGGCCCACACACACGAACACAAGCTGGGACTTCGCGCGCTTCGAGGTGTGCGCCCATCGATGGGCGGACATCTCGGAAGAGGGGTTCGGGATGAGCCTGATGAACGACTGCAAGTACGGGCATCACACGAAGGGCAGCGAGATGCGCCTCACCCTGCTGCGGGCGCCGAAGGAGCCGGACCCCGAGGCGGATATGGGCGAGCACGTGTTCACCTACTCCATCATGCCGCACGCCGGGGACTATATCGAAGCCGGGACAGTCCGGGAGGCCTACGGACTGAACGTCCCAATGCGCGTCCTGCCGGTGGAGGCTTCGGAAGGTCCGCTCCCTCCGGTCAGATCGTTCCTGAGGGTGGACAGCGAACACGTCATCCTGGAGACGGTCAAGAAGGCTGAGCGGGAGGAAACCGTCATCCTGCGTTGCTACGAATGTCACAACCGCCGGGGAACGGTGACCGTCACGGTGGACCTGCCGTTCAGCCGGGTCTACGAGTGTGATCTGATGGAGGACAATCTGGAAGAGGTGCCCTGCGCCGGCAGCTCGTTCACTTTCCCCATCAGACCGTTCGAGATCAAGACGTTCAAGCTGGTGCGGTAGGCCGCTGCGGGGCCGCTCAGCCGGACGATGACGGAGGATCGCCGATGCCGCGAGAGACGATGACACCGCGCGAGCGCTGGCCCGCCGTGCTGACGCGCCGGAAGCCCGACCGGGTCCCTATGGACTACTGGGCGACGCCCGAGGCGACGGACAAACTCTGCGCTCACATCGGGTGCTCGTACGAGGAGATGCTCGAGCGTCTTCACATTGACCGCCCCGTCATCGTCGCGCCGCGGTATGCCGGCCCTCCGCCGGAGGAAGGGACGGATATCTGGGGGCTGCGCCGCCGTGCGGTGGACTACGGGACGGGAGTCTACAGCGAGGTTGTGGGGGGGCCGCCGCTGGCCCGGTTCTCCTCGCCGGAGGAGATCGAGGCCAACTACCGCTGGCCCCGGGTGGACGACTGGGACTTCTCGGTGCTGCCGGAGCAGGTCAAGGGCCGGGAGCATCTGCCGGTGCAGGGAGGCGGCTCGGAGCCGTTTCTGCAGTACAAGCTTCTGCGCGGCGAAGAACAGGCGTTCATCGACCTCGTCGAGAATCCGGCATCGTCCATTACTGTCTGGATCGTCTTTTCGATCTGGCGTACCAGACCACTCTCCGGATCTTCGAGACCATTCCGGGAGCCGTCCTGATCACCTGTGTGGCGGAGGACCTGGGCGGTCAGGAGGGTCTGATGTATTCCCCCGGACAGATCCGGGAGTTCCTGCTGCCGCGGATGAAACGGATGATGGACCTGACCCGGGAGCACGGGTCGTTCGTGTTCCATCACTCCGACGGGGCCATCAGGGAGATCCTGCCGGATCTCATCGAAGCGGGTATCCAGGTGCTGAACCCGGTGCAGTGGCGCTGCCGCGGCATGGACCGGGAGGGGCTGAAGCGCGATTTCGGGGACAGGCTCGTCTTCCACGGCGCGGTGGACAACCAGCAGACCCTGCCGTTCGGGACTGTGGAAGATGTGCGGCAGGAGGTGCTGGACAATCTGCGTATCCTCGGAGAGGGCGGAGGCTACATCCTGGCCCCGTGCCACAACATCCAGGCGGTGGGCCCGCCGGAGAACGTGGTTGCGATGTATGAGACCGGCTACGAATACGGGTGGCAGTGATGGAGCGGATCGCGCGGCGGGGCCAGTGCGTGCCAGGCGCGAGGCCTGAGGTCCGTCCGCGCACCGGCCATTTGCCGGGCGGGCCCGGACCCCGGTAGCCGGGAGAGGAGCAGTCAACGTTCAATGCCATTGATTTCCAGTGCCGAATGGGATAAGTCGCGCGAGCGTTTCGCCGCCTGGTGGGAGCAGCAGGCGGTGGATCGCGTCCTGCTGCAGGTGCTGGCGCCCTCCGGCGAGTGTCCGCCGGAGCCTGCGCCTGCTCCGGAGTCTCTGGAGCAGCGCTGGCTGGATGCGGACTGGCGCATCCGCCGCTTCGAGTGGGAGATGAGCCGTACCTTCTACGGCGGGGACGCCTTCCCGTATCTCGACACGCACATCGGCCCGGGCACGATGTCGCTGTATCTGGGGGCCCGGCCGGAGTTCGGGGAGGGCACGGTCTGGTATCACCCGTGCATCGGCGACATCCGTGAGGCACAAGTCCCGGAGCCCGATCCGGACAACCCCTACTGGCGGTTCAGCCGCGAGTTCGCGCGCCAGGGGGTGGAGCGTCTGAGGGGGAAGGCGCTGGTGAGCTTTCCGGACCTCATCGAGGGGCTGGACACGCTCGCGAGCCTGATGGGCAATGAAGCCCTGCTTCTTGCCCTGATCGAAGCGCCGGACGACGTCCACCGTTTCCAGGATGCCCTGACCGACATCTACTTCGACTTCCACGACCCGCTCTACAACATCATCCGCGACCGGCACGGGGGCTGCTGCTTCTCCGCGTTCCAGACCTACGCGCCCGGGCCGATGGCCAAGGTCCAGTGCGACTTCAGCGCCATGATCTCCCCGGAGATGTTCGCCGAGTTTGCCGTCCCTTATCTGGACGAGCAGTGCGCGCGGCTGGATTATGCGGTCTACCATCTGGACGGGCCGTGCTGCCTCCAGCATCTGGACCTGCTTCTGGAGATCCCCTCGCTGGATGCCATCCAGTGGACGCCCGGCGCGGGACAGCCGTCCGCGTGCTGGGAGGGATACATTCCGATGTACCGCCGCATCCGGGAGGCGGGAAAGTCGGTCATGGTGCGCGGAGGGACGCCGGAGGAGGCGCGCGCCCTCGTGGAGGAGCTCGGGCCGGAAGGGCTGGACATTGCGATCTGGGTGGACTCCCCCGGGACCGCGGAAGCCGTCGTCCGCGATGCCCTGCGCTGGAGGCGGAAGAGCTGAATGGAGCCCGTTTTCGAGCGGCTGAGCGAAGGACTTCTGGAGGGCGTCCGGCAGCTGCATAACGAAGTCTGCGTTTACGATCCTCTCGACCCTGCCACCTTCCGCCACAAGACGCTGGAAGACCCGGACTTCGATTCCGGGCTTGCTCCCGTCCTGCTGGAGGGGGGGCGTCCGGTGGCCTGGATGCTGGCGGTGTGCCGGCGGGAGGAAGAGCGGGTCCGGGCGGGCATCAAGATGTTCGGGGTGTTGCCGGAGTGGCGGGGCAGGGGTCTTGCGGACCGTCTGCTGCGGGAGGTGGAGACCGGGTGCCTGGCCCGGGGGGCACGCTCCCTGGAGGTGGGGTTCACCCGCCCGAACTACCTGACGGCCGGCATAGACCCCCGCTACACTCCAGCGGTTGCGTTTCTGATGCGGCGGGGATTCGAGCGCGGCGGGGAGACCTTCAATATGGATGTGGATCTGTCCGCGTCGGACTGGCGGTCGCCGGAACTGGAGGAGAGCCTCGCGGCGCGGGGCATCGTATGCCGCAGGCTGGAGCCGGGCGATCGGCGCGCCCTCCAGGAATGCTTCGACCGCGAGGGCACTTCGGCGGGATGGCGCTATCAGATCCAGCGGGCGGCGTCTCTGGAGCCTGCGCGGGTGTTCATCGCGGAGCGGGCGGGGGAGGTCGTGGCGTTCGCGGCCTTCGATGGCGTCCGGCCGGGGTGGTTCGGCCCGATGGCCACGGCCGCCGGGCTGCGCGGCGGCGGCATCGGGACTCTCGTATACCTCCGGTGCCTGCAGGATATGAAAGCTCTGGGCTACCGGGTCGCGGTGATCAACGCGGTTGGCCCGCTTCCGTTCTATTCGCGCGTCTCGGGCGCGGTGGTCAGCCGGGTGTTCTGGCGGATGTCGAAGCAGCTGAACCCCTGAGCTCGCCCGGCCGGAGCTATCGCGCGGAGGCGTTGATGTGGGGTTCCGGCAGGCTGAGCGCCTCCTTCACCGCGCGGCCGGAGGAGAGGAATCCGGGGAGCGGGCGCACGCGGTCCGCCAGAATGGAGTGCCCGAGCCCGCGCCTCTGAAGAGTCCCTTCCACCATCAGCAGCGGCTCGGAGAAGGCCAGATATCCGCTGGCGCGGAACACCTCCTCGAAGCAGGTGACATCCACCAGTCCGAATTCGTCTTCCAGACAGAAGAAAAGCACCCGCTTCCCGCTGCGCGTGGGCGGGGTGTGCGGCCCGACGGTCAGACCTCCCACCCGCACCTTTTGCCCGCCGGGCATCCAGGTCAGGTCGCCGGTGGTCAGCAGGCGCAGCGCATCGAGCCTCGGGCGCAGCAGGGAGACCAGATGACAGGCGGCGGTGATGCCCGTCGCTCCGAACTCCAGGCTCAGGAGCTGGGATTCGCTGAAGTCGGGAATGTCCGGAGGGTCCGGCCAGAAGTCCATCAGTCTTCCCTGAACGCTGCCATCCTTCCTTGCCGCATCCCTTGCCGCCATCTCCGCCTGCCACAGCAGGGCGCGGCGGTTGGGGTGCAGTCCGTCGAAGGCTCCCGCCAGGATCAGGGATTCCAGTTCCCGGACGGAGGGGCGGCAGCGGCGGCAGAAGTCGCGGATGTCCGCAAAAGGAGCACAGTTCTGTATAACTTTTTTCAGGTTATCTGAGACACCCTTCACGAGATGGAAGCCCAGACGGATGGAATCGTCCGTGGAGGTGGTCCTGACTTCGCTGAGGTTGATGTCCACCGGCAGAATCCGCACGCCTCGCGTTCGCGCCTGCGTCGCCAGCGTGTTCGGCGGGTAAAATCCCATCGGCTGATTGTTCAGCAGTCCGGCAAAGTAGTGCGCCGGATGGTGCCGCAGCAGATACGAGCTCCGGTATGCGATCTCCCCGAACGCCCGCGCATGCCCCTCCGCGAACCCGTAGCCCGCGAATCCCGCAATGCAGCGGAAGACCTTCTCCGCCTGATCCGCGCTGAGTCCGTTCGCCAGCGCCTTCTCCATGAACCCCGCCCGCAGCTTCTCCATGGACTCCCGGGAGCGCGCGTGCGTGATCATCTTGCGCAGGATGTCCGCCTCGCCCGGCGTGAACTTCGCTGCCGCGCACGCCACCTCGATGACCTGCTCCTGAAAGATGATGATCCCGTAAGTGTGCCTGAGCGGCTCTTCCAGAGAAGGGTGGATGTAGCTCACCGGCTCGAGTCCCAGCCGCCGCCGGATGTAGTTTTCCGTCATCCCTCCCATCCCCGGCCCGGGCCGGATGAGGGCGATGCTGTCGATGATATCCTTCTTGCTCGCGGTCTGTACGCGGGTGTGAAGGGCGCGCTGGGCGGGGCTCTGCAGCTCGAACGCGCCGATCGCCTGGCCGGAGCGGATGGTGCGGAACGTCGCTTCGTCGTTGTCCGGGATGGACTCGTAGGGGCAGACATCGCGCGCCTGCTCCACCGCTCCCAGGATGGGCAGGGAGAGCAGGTCGATCTTCGGTCCGATGGCATCGATGTCGTCCTTGTCGAAGTGTGCGACCCGCACCACGCCTTTAGCGGTGGGCTGAAGGGGTGTATATGAAAGTACAGGAATATCGGTAATGACTATACCGGCGAGATGCGTGGAGATCATCCGGGGCAGCCCCGCCACGCGCGCGCACATTCTGAACAGATGCGTGTAGCGCTTCGCCGGCGTCTTCTGGTGAACGGCCTGCGGCTGAGCGCGCATCGCTTCCTCGATCCGGTCCGCTTCCGCGCCGCGCAGCCGTCTGGCCAGCAGCGAGATCTCCTCCTCCGGCAGGCCCATCGCCTTGCCGATCTCCCTCAGCGCGGAACGGGCCCGGAAGGTCGGGAAGGTGCAGACTCCGGCCACGTGCTCCTGCCCGTAGCGCTCCTGCACCCAGCGCACCAGTTCGTCTCTCTCCTCCCGCGGAAAGTCCACGTCGATGTCGGGCAGCTGAGAGCGTTCCAGGGACATGAAACGCTCGAACGGAAGGTTCGCTCCGATCGGGTCGATGTCGGAGATGCCCAGGCAGTGTCCCACCGCGGAGTCTACCACCGACCCCCGCCCCGACGTCCGGATGCCGCGCGACCTCGCCTCTCGCACGATGTCCCACAGCGTCAGGAAGTATGCCTCGCAGCCCAGTGCGGCGATGATGGCCAGCTCGTGCTCCAGGCGCGAACGCACCTTCTCCGTCACCGTCCCGTACCGGCGCCGCGCCCCCTGGAACACGAGACGGCGCAGGCATTCTCCCGCGTCTCCCTCCACCACCGCCGGGCGGGGCATGCGGGGGCGGGAGAGGTCCAGGACGTCATCGTCGCAGTGCGCGGCAATGGCCTCCGTCCGCTCCAGCGCCTCCGGCCACGCCGCGAATCGCCGCCGCATCTCTTCGGGCCCTGCCAGATACCGTTCGGCGTTGAGCGGACGTTCCGGGTGGGGCCGGTCCACCGTGGTCAGGGTGCGCACGCAGGTGAGGATGTCGTGCGTTGGAAGATCGGCGCGGCGCAGGTGGTGGACGTTGCCCGTGGCGGCCAGGCCGATGCCCAGTTCCCGGCCGAGCGCGGCGAGCATTCCCAGCAGGCGCTGCTCTCCCGGCAGATGCAGCCGCTGCATCTCGATGAAATAGCCGTCCGCGAACACCTCCCGGTGCCATCGCGCCGCATCCCGGGCCTCTTCGAACCGCCCCTGCAGCATCCGCCGCGGCACCTCTCCGCGCCTGCACCCCGAGAGCGCGATGATGCCGCCGCTGTGCTCCGGCAGCAGCCGCCGCGGAACGGCGGGCGTCCGGCGCCCTCCGTGCTCATACCCCAGCGTGATGAGGCGGCAGATGTTAGCGTAGCCCTCGCGCGTGGCTGCAAGCATGGTCAGATGGAACCGTTCCGCCTGCCCGGGCGCCTCCTCCCGCTCCCCCATCACCGTCAGCTCGGCTCCGATGACCGGCCTGATCCCGGCGCTGCGGCAGGCGCGCACGAAACGGATCATGCCGCTCACGTTGTCGTGGTCGGTCAGCGCTAGCGCAGGGTAACCCAGCTCCGCTGCCCGCTCCGCCAGCTCTTCCGGATAGTGGCAGCCGTCCAGGAACGAGAACGCGCTGTGGACGTGCAGGTGGACGCACATTTCAGAGCGCCGCGGGACCTCTAGTCTTCCACCCGGTAAAGCAGCCAGCCCTGCGCCCGTCCGCCGCCCTCCATGGGGACCAGCGGGGCCTGCAGCCGGTGCAGCTCGAAAACCCGGCCCTCACGGTCCCGCATCCGGACCACCGTCCGCGCCGGCTCCCCGTCCCACCAGCGCCCGGACTCCCGCCAGGTCTCGATCGTCTGCAGTCCGCGGTAGCATCTGCCGTTCCAGACGAACTGGCGCGGTGTCCCGTCCGGGTCGCATTGCACACTCACTTCCGTCAGCACCCTGCGAGCCATCGATCAATGGAAAAGAGTGTCCGGAGGCGGTTCCTGACAGGGCCGGGCGGGGCTCAGCGTCCGCCGCCGGATGCCGCGATGCCGGCCCCGTCCCGTCCGGCCTTGCCGGAAACAGGGTCGCCGGCCGGCGACGGGTGCCGGCTCTGCCCCCGGTAAAACTCCAGCATCTGCTCCCGCCAGGTTTCGGCCAGCTCCGAACAGAAGCGCAGCGTGCCGCTGCCGAACCGCAGCGCCAGATGGGCCAGAAGCTCCTCCTTGCCCTGACCTATCGCCCGCAGGGGGGCGAACAGCTCCAGCTGCCGGGCGGGGGCCGCGCTCAGCTCTTCCGCCACCAGCCGGAGCCGCTCCACCGGACGCCTGAACTTCATCCGCTCCGCCAGGCGCAGCCCCGCCAGCGCGATGCGGGCTTCTCCCGCGGCGGGAGTCCCCAGCGTCGCGGTCTCCGAAAGGGGCAGGTACGAGCCCTCCTCCAGAGCCTCCAGCCGCAGCCGCCCGCACCGTCGCCCGCCCTCCGCCAGCTCCGACGCAAGCCGCCGCGCCAGCGTGCGGAGAT
>Ga0308407_1000808_pt1 | contig 19940 bp, 27 predicted proteins | sample HotsprSampleMSe2_FD_203476 | JGI IMG/M metagenome (GOLD analysis project Ga0308407, IMG submission 203476) | Hot spring phototrophic mat microbial communities from Mushroom Spring, Yellowstone National Park, Wyoming, United States - 20060911_MSe2 ...
CCTGTGTTATTCCAATATTCCCATATGTTTCACTTTGAGCAGTTGAAATCATATCCCAAGCGATTTGACCCGCATCGGTGTTTGTATAGGTTTTGGTGATATATCGTTTTTCAAAATAAGCAAGCCAGCCCCTAAAAGTTAAAGAAATATTTATATCCATCACATACTTTTGAATTGATGCTTCAGTCAATATTCCTTTGAAAATAACTATATCATTTCGAGTGATTTTTACCCACCTAAACCCCGATGATAAAACATCATTGACCGCCGTGTTTTGTCTTGTCATCCAGTCTTTAAAAATATGATAGTTGACCCTAATTTGAGCTTTCGGAATACCATTTAATTCAAAAGTTATACCAACCCCCTCCATCGAAAGTTCGGCTAAAAAAACATCGGATTTGTCATACAAAAAAGCCCGCCAATTGCCAATCATATTGAGATATAGAAATATTGATAAACTAACTTTACATACCCGTTTTCCGTTGGAATATTAGATGATAAAGTAAATTGATTTTCACCTTTTTCTAAAATCACAAAATCGCCACTCATTTTGTCTCTTTTGTTATTTCCAAATTTATCAACAACAATCCGATTATAAGTATCAACATAAATATAATTGCCACTTGTTATATATTGATTAAGAGAAATTGATTTACCGGTGGTTTTGTTTAGAAGCACGGGATTTGTTAATTCGCCATAGAAATAAATTTTAGGAAAAGCAAAAATATTACCCCCATTATTAACCACTGAAAATCCATCTGCCCCCTGCGTCATATTTAAAGGAATTTCCATTGGTACCGACGCCCCACCGCCTTTGGTTATTCCAAAATTTACCTCATAAACTTGCTTTGATTTTAAAAATGGTTCCTCAAGTTCAATAGTGAATGATAAATCGCAAGTTGTTAAATTATCAACCACCAAATCAGAATTAACATCTTTAACCACCCCTTTGGCTTCTAAAATTAAGTTATTGCCTAAATGAAATTCAATTGTTATCTTATCATCACCGTATTCCTTTAATGTCAATTTCTCATAAATCTTACTTCTTTTTTCAATTAAATCATCGATTGTTGAAGCCCCGATTTTTAGTTCAACTGCTAAGGCTTTATTTTCAAAAAATAAATCACCAATTTTAACTCCGTGTAAATACAAAATAGATGCTACCGGATATTTAGTTTTATATCCTAAATCCTTTATTGATTGAATAAAGTAGCCGTTTTCGGGTGATATTGTTAGATCGCCAATAACAATTTTTTTTATCATAAGTTTCTTAACTGGTAGGCTAACTTATAAGCTAAATAATCCAAATCAACTTGAGTATTAACATTTGCGTAAATTGTATTATAGACATATTGCTGTTTTCCAATTCCGACTTCGGGATTTTCTCTACCTCTTAACATATCTCTTGACAAAACATACTCACCAGCGTGAACAACCGCCAATCCAGTATTTCTAACCCAACCACCTTTCTCATACCAATCAACGTTTAGTTTTGGATATTTTATTTCTTTTCCCATTATGGTTATTGAACCTTCACTTATTGATAAACGAGGAAATTTTATTGATCTTAAAGCGTTCATTATTCCATTTGCCATATTTTTAAAAGCATTCCAAATTTTTCCAGTTATATTTTCAACCGATCTCCAAGTTTCATTTAATTTATTAACGAACCAATTGTGAACTGAATTATAAATTGATTGAACGGTATTTTTAATGTTATTTAAATGAGTATTAAAAGAATTCCACCACCTTGTTAAAGTTGTTCCTATAACGCCCCAAATCGCATTTAAAATCGTTGATATTATCGTTGATATAATAACTAAAGTTATTTCAACTAATGTTTTTATTGTTAAAAATATAAATTGAAAGAAAGTAAATATTTGAGTAAGAATATAGGAAACAACATTCCAAATTGATGACAAAATTGAATAAATAACATTAAAAATAGCCATAAAAATATTATTGATGAAAGTCCATATTTGAGTAAAAATCATTGAAATTGTTAGATAAATATTTTGTATGATTGATGTTATTTGATTTTGAAATAAAACAAATGTCGCAATCAATAAAGAAATCCCACCAATAATCATCACAATAGGTGAAAAAATCAATCCAATAACAAAAGACAATAAAGTAAATACACCAATAACAATACCAATCACGGAAACCAATCCTAAAAATACTCCGCTTGCTATTAAAATAAAATTAACTAATGTTTGATTTTTTTGAATAAATTGACTTAATGATTGAATAAAACTTATAATTTGAGGCTTTATAACAACCAAAGCATCTTGTATTTTTAACATTCCTAATTTTAAACCATCAAATATTCCTGATTTTGTCAAAATATCAGCAAAAAAAACATCAAGGTTTTCTTTTAAGTTTGCTTGAATTTGCTGAAATGACCCTGCTGCGTTTTCAATTCCTCTATAAAACATCCCACCTTTTTGAGCCGCTTTTTCAAAGGCATCAATCAACATATCATAAGTTATCTTCATATCTTTTATTTCCTCAACACTTTTTTTTTGAGCTTCCGACAACATTTTATAAATTGGTATACCAGCATAAGCAAATTGGCGAATATCTAAAGCAGTTGCGTGTCCAAGATTTTTTATTTGCTGAAGATTGATTGCCATTCTTAAAAATTCATCATTTCCACCACCAGTTGCTAAAATTGCATTGCCAAGTAAAACTATTGCTTTTTGGCTTTCTTTAGCTGATAAGCCCGTAGATATTAAAAGTTGATTTGCTTTTAATAAAGCAGAAACATCAAATGGGGTTTTTAAAGCAGTTGCCTTTATCTCGTCAATAACTTTTTGTGCTTCTTTACCATCTTTTAATAAAGTTGTAAACCCTATTTTTGTATTCTCATAAAACTTTGCTGTTTCAATTCCAACCCCTATCATTGCTTTGGTATAAGAAACCGCCCAATCAATTAATTTATATAATCCAATTCCAGCCGCTATTTTGCCAATATCAGATAAAGCATTTGCAAAAGCATTAGATGATTTTTGGGCTTCTCCAAAAGAAGAAGTAATATTTCCAACAACTTTTTTTACTTCATTTGAGGCTTCATCTTTTATTTTTAATATAATCTCAAGGATATTGTTATTCATATAAATTAATTATACTATTTTCTAATTCCTCTTTGCCTATTTTTTTGTTTCTTTAACTCTAATTCCTCCACTTTTGCTTTTTGATTTTTATATAAAATCATTTTTTCAACCCAATCAATAGGTTGTTTTTCAAGTTCAGTATAAGTAATATTAAGAAGATCGCAAATATAAACATCTTCAAAATCAGGTGGAAGTTTACCGGAGCCTTTAAAGAATTTAAAAAGTTCAATCGCTTTTTTTTTCCAAATCTTGTATAGGAGTGAGATATTTATTCAATTCATTAAAAATTGCTTGACCATCTTCTTCTTTTAAATTCATTACATAATCGTAAAGATTTTCTTTAATTGATTGATTGTCCGGTGTGATAATTTCAATCACCAAATAATTAAAAGCCATTTTATTTGCTTCAAAAACAACGGAGGCATCTAAATCAGTAATTTTTTGAGTAGTAGGATCAATTTTAGTTGATTTTAAATACAATTTTTGTATTTCAAGTTTTTCACCATAAGTAAGATAATATCTTTTAAGCCTAACTGTATATCCTGATGGTGTTTTAAATTCAAGCATAATTAATATGATGATATATCATTTACAACCTCAATTTTTACTAATCCATTTGTATTATCATAAATTCCTTGAAATTCTACATCTAAAGCATTGTAATCAGTTGATATTTTTGATTCGCTACTTTCAAAAATTGCTTTTGGGATTATGATTTTAATTGAAAAATTAGTATTTCCAAGTGTGTCGCCATTAATTAAAATTTCAATATCTCTTGTTTGACCGGCAACCATATCATCAAAAATTTGTTTTGATACACTATCCAAATACATTGTGAATTTTCCACCTATTTCTGATGGTTTTGAATAACTTTCCTGTAAAGTATTGCTTCCCAAAGAATAAAATGGCTCAAGATTATTGTTATATTCAATAGACATTTCCTCAATCTTTCCTTTGAAGTCAGTTCCGCCAATTTTAACATAACTTACATCAGCAAAATTTAACACACGATGAGATTCATAAACTGGAGTTGTTTCTGTGGCATCAGCTTGATTTTTTGCCATTCCCTCAAATGACAATGTAAACATTTCGCCTGCTTTTCCTTCGATTGAAAAGTTTGAAACTCTAAAACCAGCAAATTTTTTAACAATTTCACCAATCTTTTGTTCAACACTTAAAGATGGTTTTGTTAATTGTTCAGTAAGAGTATGTTTATAAACACCAGTTTCAATGGTAGTAGTATTAAAACCACCCAAAGCAGAATAAAGAATGAGAACCGGATATTGAGGTGTTAATGGAAGCTCATAACCACCGGAGATTTCAATTTTACCTTTGAAAGCCTCTTTGTTTTTTGCATGGACACCAGCAAGAATTGACTCTACATATTGAATATCATTATTAATCTGAATTCCATCACTTTCGTTAATTTTGAGGTATTTATCAACTGATACTGGAGTACCAAAAGCCGTTTCTTTTTTCAATCCTATATAGTTTAAAAGTGGATTTGCCATATAATTAAATTATAGCATAAATTTATAATGTCAAGATTTTTTTTCTTTCTTTTTTTCGTCTTTTACCCTAATAAATAATGGATTATTGATATACCAATTAACATCAATGATTTCTCCTGGATTAACTTTTCCATAACCAATTAAGTTGATTTTTATTTGACCAATATATTTGTATTTCATAATTTAATTATATCAAAAATCAATAGTTTTTATTGCTTTATAATCAATATTGAAAATAACAACATCGCCTTCTCTTTGAATTAAGCCTGTTTCACCACTTTGTAGTAGACTAAAATCAATTTTACCGTTTAAAGTTAAATTATTTCTATCATTTAATTTTTCCAAAATTTTATCGGCTAGTAAATAAATATTCTCCTGACTTGATTGAAGATCGTTTTTAATGATTTGATAAATAATAATCTTAACACTATAAATTCGTTTAATTTTTCCCAATGCCAAATACTCATCATTAAAATTGTTAATAAAAATAACCACGGCTGGATATTGTTCTATTGTTTTAACAATACCATAATATACCTTCTTTATTTCTGGTATTTGTGAAATGATTGTTTTTAATTGATTAATTATTTCACCCATAATAATATTTTACACGATTCAATAAAAACTTTTTTAATAAATCAATTTTTTGTATAAATTTTTCAATTGCTTTCCCAAAAAATCTTTTTGGTGGCACGCCTCTTACTGCTTTTGCAAATATCATTTTTCCTGATCTTCTATCACGCCAGACTAAAAACCTACTTCTTTTTGGATAAATCATTCCACGGCCTAAATAAACACCAGTACCAAATTCTTGAAATTTAGCATATTTAACTGGTGATATAACTTTTATTGTATTATCAAAAACACCAGTTTCAGTAATACTATTTCTTAAAACGCCAGTGTCAACGGGAGCATTTTTTTTTGCTTCTCCCTTTATAAATAAAGCAGACCAATGAAGAGCATCATTAATCGCATCTTTTATTTTAATATTAAAAACATTCAATTTTTCTAAAGCTGGAGTATTAAAAGTTATTTGTAAGTTTATCATTCTTTAATTATAATCCCACTATAAATTACATTTCCCATTATTTTAGTTTTTACAAAATCTTTATAGACTATAAAACTATCATTGTTATTAAATTCAGAATTATTATTATTGACAATAACCAATTTATCACCGGCTTTTATATCTCCTTGATTTGTTATACACCTAAATAAACTTTCAACATTAACATCGGGATATAATGGGGCAACCGTTTCATCTAATTGAAAAATTAAACAATTAAAAGTATTGCCTTCATTAAAAGAAGACTCATTTCCTGTTTTTACTAAAATATAATGTTTTACCCTAACATTATTCATATAAATTTGATTTGATATTTTTTAATAACTTCCTTTAATATATTAAACCTATCACCTAAACTAAAATTAAAGCCATTTAAATTAACATTTTTAATATCCATTTGACCATAATCTCTCATCAAAAACATTTCTTGAACCGCTGTTAATACTGCCAATTTAATATCATCGCCATAAAATTTACTTATTTGAAAAACAACTTTATATTCTTTGTTTTTGTTTTCATTATAAATAGCATTACTAAATTCAATAAAGTTTTCAGTCAAATAAAAATCACTATTAATTGTATAACCGCTAACACCATTTTCATAAACTAAATTGTTATCAAAATAAATACTTTTTAATTTTCCAACTGGTATTGCTTTAAAGTTTAAGAATTTATCCTTTAAAAATCCCTTTTGAAAATAATAATCATTACCAGTTAATACTTTAAACTGTCTATTGGTTTGAGAAATAATATAACTCTCAACCATTGAAATATAAGTTGAGATTAAACTTTGTTCACTTGTAGAAAAAGTTTTTCCCAATGAAGAAGCAACCAAAGAATAATCAACACCACTAAAACCAGTTTGATGTTCCAAAACATTATATTCATTCATATTTTAAAAACTTATTTTTTAACAACATCTTTTTCCGAAACGACTGTTTTTTCATATTTTAATTCTTTTTTTCTTTCAATCACATTAACAACATCACCTAAGGCTTTTACATCATTTTCTTTCATTTCATATTCTTGATCTTTGAAATATATATTTCCTTTGTATGATACTGTTTCATTAAACCTTACTTTCATAGTTTTTTTTTAACTAATAACTGATTTGAAGGGAAGACCTATGTCTTCCCCTCACTATCAATTATTAAGATGATGCTGTCTTAATATAAGCAAAGGCTTTGTTAGCCATTGCGATTTTTATATCCTCATAAGCAACAAACTTAACGGCTGACATATGATCTTGAAAGAGGTTATAGGTTGTGTTAGCGTCTTTTTTAATAGTCGCCTCTTTTGAAATTTCCACAACCATACCTCCATATTGAGCTTGACCAACATAATCAAAGTTGGCCAAAGCAATAAACTTTTTGCCAGCCTGATTTGACTCAGAAGTTTCAGGCATAACATCAGAAATCTCTACTGGGACACCCCAAATGGTTGCAGGAGCAGCACCACTTGGTTCTCTAACAATATATCTGCCTTGAGTGTCTTTTAATCCATATAAAGATAAAAGAACACTCCAAGACATTACCCATCTAAGATTTCTTCGTGCCTTACCTTTAATTAAAGCTAAAGCAGATAATAAATGATCGGCGGTGACATCACTAAAGTTTGTTTTTCCATTAGGCAAAACAACACCTGGTACATTGGTATTTTGGAAAATACCCTCGCCAGGTGCTTGACCTAAAAGACCCCAAGTATCCTCACCACGAGCCAATCCTTCACCAGCCAAAAGAGCCAATGCATCAATTATATCAACATTCGGATCTAATAACATTTGGTTAGAAAATGGAACAATAGTTCCAACCTCTTGTAAAGTGAAATTGAATGCATGGCCAGTTCCTGGTTCAGAAACGGTGAAGGAGCCATTTGGTGATTTTCTTGTGAAAATCACATCAGCTATGGTAGGAAAGTTGAGGTTTATTCCCTTCATTGGGATTTTTCTTGAGTTTTTAGCCACTACCCCATACTCACCAGCAACCCTAATAATTTCGGTTGCTAAGTAAGTAGGAATTAATTCTTTACCTTCACCAGTGGTTCCCGGTGATAAGGCTTTGGCTTTTGCATAATCCCCCATAGCTTTGGCTTTGATGTATTCAACCGCCTTTTGTTTTTCATCATCGCTAAATTTATCCATCCCTGAGAGTTTTCTCCAATCAGCAAGTTTTTTTTCAACTGCCGAAAGGACTTCCTCAGTGACGCCTTTTTTTAATTCAGCGATGATTTCCTGAAGAAGAGCTTTGTTTTCCTCCATACTTTTTTCACCCCCTTTCATTTGGAATTTTTAATTTCTAATTTCAATCTATTTAACAACTTCATTTTTTGTAAAGCAATATTTGTATTTTTATCACTTTGTTTTAAATGAAAAGCAATTTGATTTAATATTTTTCTTTTTATTAAATCTTTATTATTTTCTTTTCCTTCACTTAAAACTTCACTTAAAACTTCTTTAACAATTTTTCTTATTTTCTTTTCTAAATCTAAATCTTTTTGTCTTTCTTCTAACTTTTTAAATTCTTCATCGGTATATTGTTTATATTCAGGGACTTCTTTGTCAAATCTTTTATAATAACTTGCTAAAAAGTTATAAGCACCTTTTTTGATTTCTTCGGGGACTTTCAATTCTGTTCTTGCTCCTAAAACCGCTCTCATTGCATTCAAAACTCCACCCCAAGTAGCGACCAATTTTCCTTCCTTTACTCTCGCAAATGGTAGTTTATAAGCACCAAGATTTTCTTTGTGATTTTTATCTCTTATTACAAAACCATTTTTATACTTCTCCATATCATCACCAGCATATTTTTTCATCTCGTCTCTTGCTTTATCACCATCCCAAGATCCTTCATCATCAATTGGCAAATCTCTTTTTCCGCAAATTTCAAATTCTTCTTTATCGGATTTTTCTTTAATTGATTTTTGATAAAGTTCAATTAATTTAACAAATTTATTAATAACATCTTCCTTATAACCAAGTTGAATTAATGCTTCAGGATTGGCTGGGACTGGAACAAAAGAAATTTCTAATAATTCAGCCTCAATAATATCATAAGGATTATCTTTTTCTCCTTGATTGTATTTCCGTGGTAAAAATCCAACTGATAAAGCCCTCAAAACCCCATTTTCAACTAAAGTCCAAACCTGATCTGCTAATTCAATTCCACTAACAACTTGACCTTTAATATATAAGCCTTCTGAAGTTTTTCTAATGTCTAACACTTTACCAACTGGAAGTTCGTTGTATTTATGAGCAAATAATAAAACGGGATTTTTTTTGTAATTTTCCAAATCCCAACCATTTGGATCGATACTTTCACCCATTCTATCTTTGATACCGGTAGAAGCAATTGCCTCAAAAATTCTATTTTGTTTATCCAAATTTTTTGTCGTATATGTTAGATAAGTATTTTTCATATATTTTAATTATAGCATAAATTTATAATGTCAAATTATTCTAAAACTGGGACAATTGAGCATCGACAATTTGGGTGGGCAATTTCATAATCACCCCACATAAATTTTTCATCTTTTTCAATTATTTTACCATCTAAAGATGAGCATAAACTACATACCCTATCATCTTTTGCTGTAATCCACATTTTTTTTACTGGGAATTTACTACTTTTTATGATTTCGCTTTCAATTTGATTATAGTAGTTAATTATTTCAGTTCTTGCCAATCTTTCAGCCCGCCATTCACTATCAAGCATCATTTCTTCTTTTACTCTTTTTATAATATCATTAATTGTAAATTCACCTTCCTTTCTAATTTTATCAATAATATTAACAACATTTTCATAAATTGTTTTTGTATAAGATTCAACCCCATCATTAATTCTTTTTCTTTTTAAATTATCAAATTCTTCACTATTTACCAATTTAAATTTAGAAGAAAATTTACTTAAATTATTTATAATCTCATCAACGAAGCCTTCGGTTCCTGTAATTAAAATATTATAAATTCTTTCACCCAAATCATTTAATTTTTCCTTTAAATCAATTAAAAATTCCGCTGTCATAATAACTGATTTTTTTCCTTGTTTGTAATTTTTAAAAAATAAATATGTTTCCAATCCAACCTTATCGGCTAATTTTCTAATTAGTTTATTTGTATATTCTTCTTTTCTTTTAACAAAATCAAGATGAGATTTTAAATATTTTTTTTCTTCTATTTTCATTGATTTTGTTTTTTTAGTATATAAAACAATTCCATTATCCAAATAAATCGCATCACCGCCCTCAATAGGATCTAATCCTCGTTTTATTCTAATCTCATTTATAGTAAAGACTTTATTCACTAATGTCGCATCTTCTTTTAATTGAAAATCTTTGTCTTCGGGGACGGGATTTTCATATTTTAATTCCAAATCAGTTTTAAATACTTTTTCAATTAAATCAAATTGAAGTTTATCAACGATGAAGTCAATATATGGTTTAATGGTGTTTTCAATAAACCAATATTTTGCTGCCTCACTATTAGCCCGATTAACATCATCTGCAAACAAAACTGCTTTTGGGACTTTGAATAAAGCCAATATTTGATCTCTTGTAAATTTTCTGCTTTCAATAAATTTTAATTTTTCCAAATCAAATGATATAGGTTGCCATTTTAAGCCATTTCCTAAAATAAGCGGTTTAAAAAAGTTTTCTACTCCAGAATACTTCTTTTCAATTTCAACCTTTATTCTATCCAAATCAGATAAAGATAAACTCATATCGCTTGTTAAAATACCAGATGGTATTGCTCCTTGCTGATTAAACTTTTTATACGTCTTTAAACTTAAAACATCACTTTCAATTTCTAATTTGGCTTGTTCCAATACCGACAACCCCTGTAAAATATTATTTGGATTTGGTTTATAAATATCAAGTACATCTTCACCATCAATCTGTTCACCATTTAAAAGAGTATAAACCAATTTGTTTTCTTTTATTTCAATTCTTGATGCTTTTACTGGGATTAAAAATTTCGGTTTATTTGTTAATTGACCTTTTTCAATTTTATATAACGCCCTTCCCTCTAAAATTAAATTAAATGTCGTAATATATAAAAAGTCATATCCTGTCATAAAAATATTTGGCCTTTTTATTAAGTCTAAAATTGGATTTTCATCAATAATTTTTCCTTTTTTATCTTCAAGATAGAAATTAGTCATTGCTACTTTTGAGGCAATAGCGTCAATACAAGCAAAAACCAATCCACCTAAAAGTTCATTTTCACTAACATTTGAGGTTCCAAAAAGATTGAAAAAGAAAGACGATCGCCATCCTGGTTCTTTTGAAAAAAAACCTTTTAGTTTTTTGAGTATATCCATATAAAAAAATTATATCACAATTGATAAATCAATACTTGATTTTCCTTGATTAGCCTATAACACATTTCCAACGCATCCAAAACATCGATAAATTCTAATTCGGGATAATTTTTTAATTCATTAAAAAGTTCATTACCGCCTTTAAATTCAATTTGAGCTGTATTAACAATTGGTTCTAAACTTTCAATTCGTTCTATTTTACTTTTGGATTGTTTAATACCGGTAAATGGGATAAACTTTCCTAACCTTCTTGATTTTTCTTCTATAACATTTTTAAAATATCGTTGAAAATAAACATCCTCAATTCCAAATCTAACAAAATTATACGGAAAAGACAATATTCTATTGATAGCCTCATCGGGTTTTAATACTTGACCAATGCTTTCAACCTCATAGATTTTACCTGTCTTTTTTTCTTTTCCTAAAATAACAATACCGGTTAAATTACTTCCTTTTTCACCAAGTGATAAATCAATTGCACCAAATATTTCCATTTCTTCTAAACGTGGTAGTATTTCATATTTTTTTGGTTTAAAGTAAGAAAAATCATCGGACTTTGGAAATTTAGTCTCATAAAATCTCAGCCAATCTTTTCTTGTCATTTGTGGTTTAATAACTTTAAATAATCTTTCTTTATCAATCCTTCCTTCTTTAATTGCTTGGTCTAATGTTATTTTAACTTTGTGATAAATATCAGAGTGATAAGCTTTTTCAAAAATAGAATTTTCAAAACAATTTCCACTCATTACTAACTTGGCTATTTTGCCTTCGGGCATTCTCACTACTTTTGAAAATTGTTCTTCGGATTTGATTAATCCTGCTTCTTCTAAAAAAACCATATCACCACCTTCACCAACTACACGACTACCTTCTTTTGATATGTTTCTTTCATCAATTGAGGTTATATAAATCCACCCGCCATTCTTCCATCGTAAAGCAACTTTACTTCGTTGGACTTTTAATGATTCTACTTCCTTTAAATCTAAATTAATTAATCCTTCATAAATATAATAGTTATCGCCAATATGTTCTAAAATATATTCCATTATTTTATTAGCCTTGTCATAACTACCGCCAACTATGGGGATTTTGAGATTAAATTGAGATGCTAAAGTTAATATTGCTAAAGCAGAGATTTCAGTTTTCCCATAACGACTTGGAGCAGTAATCCAAAGATTTTTGATATAAGGATTTAATATTTTTTCAAATATTTCAACTTGACCATCGGTTGCCTCATATGGCTTTCCGTTTTTTTTGAAAACTTTTCTAATAAAATCTTTCCATTTTTTTATCATTTTTATAAATTAGATTGTTATTTTAATCCTTTGATGATAAAGTATTTTTAAAAAATTCAAATAATAAATCTTTTGGATTAACTAATTTTTCACCATCTGCCCCAGTAATTTCAATTCTTTTGCTAAACTCATCTTTTTCCATTCTATCCAACCATTCCAACGCTAATTTTGGATCAGGAGGATTTTTATCATCACCTATCATTGCTTTAATTAAAATTTTTCTTGCTTGAGTATTAACAAGGTTTCTTTCTCTTTCAACTTTGTTTTTAAAGTTTTCATTTCGTTGGTAGTGATTATAAACCCTTCTATAATTTAATCCAGCAAATTGACACGCTCTATAAAGAGAGTATCCCAATTGTAAGAATGGTTTTATTTTCTCAAAATATTCATCGGCTTTACTCATAATTTATTAACTAATTTTTAATATTTTTTAATAAAAATTTACTAAATTTTAAAGCATTTTCAATTATATCATCCATATCATAATATTTATATTCGCCTAATCTACCTTTAAAAAACACATTCTTAATTTTTTTTGCTTCAGTTAAATATTTATTATATATTTTACTATTTTTTTCTAAACTAATTGGATAATAAGGGATTAATCCTTTTTTATACTCAATTGGATATTCATAAGTTATTATAGTCTTATCTATATTCGGCTTATAATTAAAAAACTTATGTTCAATTATTCTCGTAAATTTATATTTTTTTTCCGGATAATTTATAATCGCATTTCCTTGAAATATTTCCTTATTTATAATTTTATTTTTAAATTTTAAACTTCTATATTCTAATTGACCATATCTATAATTAAAAAACTCATCGATCATACCTGTATAAACAATATATTTAGCTTTAATTTTATTTTTAATTTGAAAATAATTAGTATTTAATAAAACCTTAACACCTTTAAATAATTTTTCAAAAATCTTAGTATAACCATCTTTAGGAATTCCTTGATATAAATCATCATAATAATTATTATTAAAATAAAACCTTAAAGGTAATCTTTTAATAATAAAAGAAGGCAACTCCGTAGCTTTTCTACCCCATTGTTTTTCTGTATATTCTTTTATAAACATTAAATAAATCGTTTTTCCAACCATTGAAATTGCTTGATCTTCAAAATTTCTTATAACTTTTATCTCTTGCCTTTCTCTATCTATAATTTCCTTAACTTTATAAGGATCTTTAACTTTAAAAACTTGATAAAACAAATTCATATTAAAAGGCAAGTTATATAATTTACCTTTATAATAAGCTAACGGACAATTAATAAAATTATTAAATTCAACTAATTTATTTATATAATCAAAAACTTCTTTATTATTCGTATGAAAAATATGAGGACCATAAACATGAACATCAATTCCTTCTTCTTTTTTAGAATAACAATTTCCGCCAATATGATTTCTTTTTTCAACAACTAAAATTCTAAAATATTTTTTTAATTCATTAGCTAAAATTCCATTAAATAACCCCGCTCCTACTAATAAAAAATCAAAGTCCATATTTATAATCTAAAATTTTCGGAGTAATTAAATTCCAATCAGTATTATGATGATAACGACCAAATTTTATAACTAATTTTGTAGCTTTCGGCTCGTATAATATTGCATACATCGTTTTTAAAACAGTTCCGTAATCTTTATAAATATCAGTTAAACCACCTTCTACTTTCTGTGTTTCAAATGGTTTTATATTTAAAAATTTAAAAGAAAACTCGCATTGACCAAATTTATAAACCTTAATAGCATTAATTAAATCATCATTTAATCGTCCTTCCCATTCCACAAAATTTAAATTATTTAGATTATGAGCATTAAAAATCCTTTTTGAAAAATTTAAAACTTTTGCGGGATAAGTTTCGTGTGCTAAACAAAAACCAACATTTGGCAAATTAGTCTTATAACCAAATTCAGCTATTTTAAATAAAAAATACTCTAAAATTTTTCCATCTTTAATTGTTTTAAATTTTTTTTTCTTATAAGAAAAAAAGCTAAAATTAATATAATCGTCATCAAATTGCCAATGTCTTAATTCACCCCTACTATAACTAATATCACGAGTAGCATTTCTAACAGGAGACGCTCCACTTGGTAATTTATCAAAAAAATTATCTAAAAATTTTGTTTTTTTAATTTGATTAAACCAATCAAAAATAATTATTTTATCTTCACCCCAATTTTTTTTATATTCATTTATCGTTTTATCATTATTACCAACAACTATAAACCATTTACCCGGATAATTTATTTTTTTTAAAATCTTAGCCGTATAACATTGTGGTCTACCCTTTGAAATAATATAAATCGTATTTATTTTTTCTTTTAAATCACTCATTAAAATTTTTTACCTCCTCAATTAATAAAGAAAAATTATTTTTAATAATATTTTCTTTATCCAATAAAACTAAAGCCAATTTCTCAAATAATTTCTTTTCTTCAGGCGTTGCTTGATTAACATAATAATCAGCAATTCTATCAAAATGAAAAATATAAAAATTATAAACTCTTGCTTTTAAAAATTTTTTCATTTTTTCATTAGGTAATTTTTCTATTTCTTCATTCAATTCAGTAAATTCTTCATAAAGATCCTCTATTTTCCATCTTCTATCAGAAGGTTCATAATGAATTTTACCTTCTTTTTGTGAATATTCTTCTCTTAAATTATTTAAATCAATATTTAAATTTTCTTTTAATAAATTTAAAGATATAGATTCTTCTAAATTTATAGTAAAATTAGATAAATCTAAATTAGGAAAATTATTTATTAATTTAATTAATTCATCTTTTTGATATTCTCCTAATTGATCATTATCCGACAACGCATATTTTAACTTCTCTTCATCCGTCTCCGCCTCTACTATTGATACCCATACTTTTTTATATCCCAACTCCCGATATGCTTTCAACCTCATATTCCCACCCAACACAGTTCCGTCTTTTGTAATAATAAGAGGCTTATATTCTCCCAATTCTTTTATTTGATTTTTTAAACGCTCAAAATTTTCTTTTGAAATAGTTCTTGGATTTTTTTTCCATTCGTGAAGTTTATCTATATTCCAAAGAAGTTTATCCATATAAAAAAAATTATAACAAAATATTATCAAAAAATCATAGATTTGATTAAATCAAAAAAATCGCTCCACGCTAAATATATTTTATACTTTAAATCAACTTTTTGTTTTGACAAAAGACTTAAAAGATCGCCCAACCATAAACAGACCGTTGGCTCTCGTTGGTAGTTTTGTTTAAAGACTAAAATAGGATATTTATCACTTGGACAATTTTCAATGGTTTTTTTCCACCAGTCATTTATGTGAAGTTCTTTTTGGTTTTTACACTCAATAAAAAGAGGAAGAGTAGTAAAAACATCTTCTTTACGATGAAGACCGCTTCCGCTATCGGCTCGTCTATAAGCATATTTATCAATTTTTCTTAACTCATTGGCGACAAAATTCTCAAGTTGTTTTCCTTTTTGTTTTTTGCTTTTTGGCAGCATATTTAATATTTTCCCAACCCTTTGGATGGATTTTTCCTTTTAATATTAACTCAATAATTTGTTTTTTAATACTTTGATAATCCTCATTAGTATATCCTCTAACTTTTCTACCAACCCAAGTGGTATAAGAATTGGTTTTAATCATTCCCTTAATTTCCCAAACGACAAAAGTAATATAGGCAATATCAATTCCTAAATCTTTTTTTAATTTTTTAACAATTTCCTTTTTTGTCATCATAGTTTTAATATATTAAAGTTCTTCGGGAATTGTAAAAATCCCCACGCTACCATCACAGTAGCATAAACTGTTAACCTTATAATAAATTTGTTTTTTTCCGCATTTTCTACAAACTTTAATTTCAATATCTTTTTCCTTTTTGAATTTTGCTTCCTCCATTTCTTTTTCAAAATCGCGTCTCCCTAAAACTTTTGCTTTTTCAATCCATTCTAAGACTTCTTCTTTTGGTTTATTTTCAAGATTGCTTTTTAGTTGATTTAGTCTGTTTACTGGTATTTCAAGTAATTCTTCTTTTGGCAATTTCAACTTCTCAACATAAAATTCATAAACTCTAATATACATTAAAGCCGTATTTGGATTTAAACTTATCTCCGGTGATGCTAAAAATTGATAAAAATTTTCAAATCCACCATCACCAATATATTTGAATAACTTTTCATCTCTTATTTTTTTCAATATATAACCAAATTCTAAAGCCAATTCACCCTGCTTTTTTTTCAAATAAACACATCGTTGGTATAACTCAAAAGCGTTTTTTTGTTTTGGTGTTATTTTATCCATTAAAATAGAATATCTTCGGGATTGACACTTTCTATGTTTTCACCCGGATTAACTTCTAAATCGGGATTTAGTTCTTTAAATTTTTCCTCATAGTTTTGAGTATACTTTTCTTTCATTTTTTTGATAAATTTTTCAACTTTTTCAGAATTCTTTTTTATTAATTCTTCATTTGGCTCAACCTTACATAAAAAATTTACTGTATATCTTGTCTCCTTTCCTTGACCTTTTTTAATAATCAACCATTTAGCATCTCTTGGTTTCTCAATCCCAAAACTGCCAGAATTGATTAAATCCATCATTTGAATAAAAACTGATAATGGCAACTTTAAATATCCTTCTTGACCTTTTACTTTTGCCCAATAGTAAATTTCTTTTTTAACTGGAGATTTTTTTGAGCAAAAAAAACACTCTTCACCTTTGCAAATTACGTTTTTTCCTCCAATATAATGAGATTTTAAAAATCCAGAAGATGATAAAATTTCTACCTCATTATTGCCAACCTCTAATTTTAAGAAAGATGAAGATCGGACTTGTTTTAAAATTTCATTTTCATCCATATTATTTTAAAATAACTTATAATTATTATAATAAAAATTATTTTTTTTGTCAAATAATCTTTGTCTTTCTTCTTCTTTTTTTTCATAGGCTTTTTTATTCCACTCAACCTTTTCAAAAATGTTTCTTGGAAAAATAAAAAGTCTTACCCCATTTCTTACCGGATAAATATATTTAAACGTTTTGACAAATTCATTTAATTTATGATTTTTTAATCTATAAGTTCCGTATGGATAACTTACCTTTAGATCCTTATTCTCATTAATACATTTTTTAACAATTTCTAAATTCACGCCAAATCCCTCAACCCTTTCAGCCCAACCAAAATGTTTCCACGCCCCCCAAAACGGCTGATGAAGTCTCAAAACAATTTCTTTTTCTGTTTCAATAATGGGTTGATTTTTAATTTTCATAATTAAAAAAACTTTATATTTCTAATTAAATAAAAAGTAATAATCGCACCAATTAAAAACCATAATATTTTTTGGTATACCATATTATTTTTTCTAACTTTTAATTTTTTAATTTCCCTCCACCAATCTTTATCTGCTTCTTCTTCCCAGCATGTTTGACAAAGATCTAAATCTTCTGCAAGACTGTCTTTAGTTGTTTCTCCACAGTTTTTACATTTTCGTTTTTTCATATTTCTTAATTTTTCAAAACCAATTATTAATTAAATGAAACTTCCAGGCCTCAATTGGATTTTTATACCTGTTTTCAATATACCTCAAACACCAATCAACTTGACATTTCCAATCCTCGAATCTCAACTCACAACCCATTTTTTCATATGGATAGGCTTGACATAAGCCACCGGCACCAATATGATTTTTTGCGGTTGGATCATAACCACTTTCTTTTTTTATGATATTGTCAAAAGCAATAATTTGGTTTTCAGTTAATTTATCTTTAACATATGTTAAAACTTTATTCCTCAACTCAAATTCTCTTTGGTTTAAAAATTTAGGAAATGGGATAACTTTTTCTTCAATTTCTTTTGCTAAAACTTTATTTAATTGATACCCGCCTTCCTTACTACTCGTCGTTTTTTTCACCCCTTTCGAGCGGATTTCTTTTTTGGAAGGCGGGTATCTTTTTTCAATTGGTGATTTAATTTTAATTTTAATTTCAATTGGAGTAGTTAAACGATAATTATCAAAAAACTTATTTACCCAATACAAAATAAAGAAAAATAAAAAAATTCCAATTAAAACTTTTGTTTTTAGATTAATTTTTCTTTCATCAAAATCTATTTTTTTTAACATATTAAAGTTGGCTTTGAATGTCAGCATCAATATCATTTTGCTGACTAACTTTTAACTTTTCAATTATTTCATCGGGATTAAAACCCCAATCTTTCATTTCTTTAATCTTTTCTAAATTATCTTTTGTCATTTCTTTATTATTCTTAATGCGGCTTAAAACTCTATTCCAACTTTCAACCAATGGGCTAAATAATCTTCGAACTTCTTCTTGATCTTTATAACCGTAAATCTTTGTCAAATACTGACTATATAAAACCTTCCAATTCAAACTAAACTTTCCCCATTCTTCATCGAAAACGATTTCTTTTTCTTTAGGTGGCATTTCATTATTAAAATAATAATTTGAAAATTCCTTAACAAATTTCTCATATTCTTGATTGACAAATGAGGGATTAAAAACTCCAACCTCCAAAAGCCGAGCATCATCTTTTGAAATATAAACAATGTGTCCCTCGTCTAATTTTTTTGCTAAAAGATAATGAAGTATCTGTAATCTGTGATTGTCATTCGCCTGACCGCTTGTCATATATTTGTCAAACATAAATGAAGAAATGCTTTTAATCTCTAAAACTATTGTCTTTAATTCTTCCGGCAAACTTTCAATAATTTTAAATGAAGCTTTATAAACATTCTCCGGTAGTAAGTCTTTTATTTTTTCAATTTCCACTTTTGCTTTTTCTTTATCGGTTTTACCACCAATTAAAAAATCAAGTTTTCCAACCACCGGCAAACAACCATTTATCTGATACTCAGACCAACCTTGATTTTCAATAATAATACCGGCTTTTTTTAAAATTATTTGAATTATTTTTTCCCATATGATTCCAGCGTCAAATTTTCTCAAGGTTGTTTCACTGAAATCATTTGACGGGGGTTCGCCCTTCAAAGTAAAAAATAAGTCAATGTAGGCTTTACCAAGATCAGAAGCCCAAAGTTTTTCTCTGGGCTTTAATTCTTTTTTTGAATGACCAACTAATAAACTATCATTCCAAATTTTATAAAAACTGTATGATAAATTCATATTATTAAGTTGTTCTTTTTAAAATTAAACTTATAACTTTCAATATATGATTTCAATTTCGTATCTTGTAAAACCGCTTACCAATTCGTAATTTACTCTTTTTTTAAAGTCTATTTTTTCGTCCGTGATTTTTTCCAATTCTTCTTTTGTTTCCTCTGTTTTTGATAAAATCCTGCCCATTTTTAAAAATCCTTTTAAATTAAAATTTTTTATCTCTTCTTCTTTCAACTCTTTTGTCGCCCTTCCTATTAAATTTGTTTCACTCATAGCGGATGATGGGCTTGAAAAATATTTTTCATAAATGTTTATTTTTTTTGGTTTTATTTTTTTGTTTTGCATACTATTTTTTTTAAAAATTTATAACATTATTATTATAATATAAAATATTTTTTAATTTGTCAAGTGGAAATGATAACTTTATTCTGATTCTCTTTCACATAATCCCTTGTCTTATCAAAATCAATTTTCCAATTCACTATAAAATTTTTGT